>Ga0194121_10000301_pt1 | contig 88309 bp, 81 predicted proteins | sample TA2MahCa50mmetaG_FD_148609 | JGI IMG/M metagenome (GOLD analysis project Ga0194121, IMG submission 148609) | Freshwater microbial communities from Lake Tanganyika, Tanzania - TA2015020 Mahale Deep Cast 50m | ecosystem: Environmental > Aquatic > Freshwater > Lake | place: Tanzania: Lake... | reverse complement strand
GTGCGGAAGAGACAACTCGCCAGCGCCTACTCGCCGCCATATTGGCGCGGATTGCGGCGGCGCGCTGAATGCCGAGTTCACGCTTATGCGCCTGAGATGGCTCCGTATCTGATCAGGCCCGTTCTAGAGATGCTCTCGGACTGGGGTGCGCGGGGGACAAGAAATTGAAAGATCCGTCGAAGCAGGTACTTTTCATAGTTTTGCTGCTGACCGCACTCGTCAGTGGCTGCACGGGAATACCACAGGGCGTCGAGCCAGTGCGTCCCTTCGACGTTCAACGCTACAAGGGCGAATGGTTCGAGATCATGCGCCTCGACCACAGCTTCGAGCGCGGACTGACGAACGTGACGGCGACCTACACGCTGCGCGATGATGGGTCTGTCGGCGTGCTCAACAAAGGCTTCGATCGCAAGAACTGCCGCTGGAAGGAAGCCGATGGTCGCGCCGTGTTCCAGGGCGACCGAGATACCGCGAGCCTCTCCGTGATGTTCTTCTGGCCGTTCGCCGGCGGGTACCACGTCTTTGCACTCGACCAGCAGGATTATGGCTGGGCTCTGATATCGGGCCCGTCCCGAAGCTACCTCTGGATCCTGGCACGCCAGCCGAACCTCTCCGCGGATATCAGGAACCGTCTGGTCAGTCAGGCCCGCGGCCTCGGCTTTCCGGTGGACGATTTGATCTTGGTCGATCACGCCAAACCGGACTGTGCGCCGGGTCAACCTCCCGCAAAATGAAGACCGCACAAATGAGACAGCAAAAGTCTGTTGGTCGACCGCAACCGCGCAAGCCCCGCCGGGGCAAAGTCGTCATCGTCAATGACAAGATGCAGCGGGGCTATCGCTATTTTCTGACAGAACCTGCCGGGCGCAATTTCGATCCAGAGTTCAAGCCTGAGCTGACACCCAAGGAAATGCTGGCGCTCGGTGTCTTCGGCGGCAAGTACATGACCGACTGCCGGAAGGAATTTCCTTCGAGCTGGTTTACGCGCGCCAAGCTCTCGCCGTCAGGCAGAAACGACACCCTCAATTATTTCGGTGTCGATGCGAGCAAGCCGTTATCGGTATGGCGTCAAAACGGTTGGCTTCACGATGACGATCCGCGCGGTTGGTTCCAATGGTATTGCCGCTACTTCATGGGGCGGCGGATGCCCGAGGAGGACAGGCGCCAGATCAAGCGCTGGAAGGCGTTTCGACGGCACATCGCGCAGATCAGACAAAACTGTGAGCCGGGTGATCCCTTTTGCAGACCGCGCCAGCGGCAGGCCTTGCTGCACTGGGCCTATGACAGCCGAAATATCTGAGAGCTCCTGACCATGCTTGATGATTGCGAGCATGACCGAGCTTTGAATATGACCGCGTGATCCCGCGCGACCTTCTGCAAAACCCGGCTGTCCGAAACTGGCTTGGCGGCATCGAGCCTGCCTGGACCCTGCTGGATCAGACTAGTTTTCACGCGCTGCGCAAACCTCCCGCGCCACGCGACGGCGCGATCAGGCTCGCGAGCGATCTGACCCCCGAAGAGATCAGCCAGTCTGCAGTGACCCGCAATGCGTTGATCCTCCTGCACACAGCGTCCGTGGGACCAGGACTAAAGCTCACGGCGACCGGCAATCTGTCTCGACAGGTTGTGGCTGAGATGTGTGAACTGTTTACCTGGCCCGGCTTCGACAAGGCGGAAGCATTTCGGCTTCACAAGGTGGTCAACGAGCCTGACTTCCTGCCGCTCTTCCTCGTGCGCCATCTCGTCGAAGCTTCGCCCCAGAGAAGAGGAAACGCAGCGAGCCCACGAAAGCGCTCGTACCAGTAATCGAACTCCGGCCAGTCCCATCTTGGCGCCAACAAGACTGGCTCGATAGCTTCCCTCATCTGCTCGATACCCAAGCCGAGTCCATCGCTGCCGACCATTGCTTGGGCGAGGCAATCAGCGCGTCCTGCGTCGAGGCGCGAGAGTTTCCGGCCAATGTAGTTAACGAAGAATTGTATCTGGGCGACGGTGTCGCAGTCGGTCATGCCCTTGGGCAGGTCTCAGTAGTCACGCTCGTATCGAATACCTATGCGTGCGTCGATCGAGTGCCCTTGAGCCTATGTCGATGGACCAAAGTCGGTCAACTAGCTGGGGACCTGTGCCGGCCACCTGCCGGTTGTCACAGTCTTCGATGATTGGTTCCCCGGGTCCGACCAGTTCGTCGTACTCTACCGTAACTCCTCGCCGTTCCCCGTCTAGCATCTGACCGCCAAGCCGCGGCATCGTGGCGCCACTGACAAGGAGGCGTCCGATGAACGACGGCACGCGGAGCATTCGCCGAGAAATCGCCCGGCACCAACAGGGCCGGCGCCCGAAGACCATCCGGTATCCGACGGCGCTCCAGGAACAAGTGGTCGCGTTCGCCCGGCGCCGCCGAGCGCGCGGCGTTCACATTGCGGCGATCGCCCGGGACCTCGGCCTCGCGGACTGGACGTTGAACCTGTGGCTGCGGAAACGGTCCGCGCCCGTTCGGCGCGCCGTGGAGATCGTACCCGCCGCGACGGCGCTCGCGCCGACCACGCCGGTGCTGATTACTCCGCGCGGGCTGCGCGTCGAAGGCGCGCCCCTCGACGCGCTCGTGACGCTGCTCCGCGCGCTCGGATGACCGGCTCCACGCGGCAGGTCACCGTGTGGGCGTACGGCGCCCCGGCGGATCTCCGGAAAGGCTTCGACGGTCTCAGCGGGCTCGTGAGCCAGCGGCGCGCCCAGGATCCGCTGTCCGGCGACTGCTACCTGTTCGTGAACGCCACGCGCAAACGCGCGAAGGTGCTCCTGTGGGACGGCACCGGCCTGTGCATCTACGCCAAGCGCCTCGAACGCGGCCGCTTCGCGTGCCTGTGGCGCGCGGCGGAGGCGGCGGCCCGCGTCGTGCGCCTCACGATGAGCGAGCGGCAGCTCTTTCTCGAAGGCAGCACGCTCGTCGGGCGCGTCGCGCTCTCGCCCGCGCCGTTTCACGTCGAGGACACGCAGAAACTTCTTGCTCGTCGGGGCCGCTGATGCTGGAGTGCGAGCGTGCTTCGACTCGATGCGATCCGTGATCCTGAACCGGTGCGTCAGGTCGCGGTGCTCCTCGAGCGGGAGAACGCCACCCTCCACACCAAGATCCAGCAGCTGATCGCCGCGCTCGCCCGGCTGCAGGGCGAGGCGGCCGTCAGCGTCCAGCGCGAACTGGCGTGTCTGAAAGAGCTCCTCGCCCAGCGCGAGCGCGCGCTGTTCAGTCCGTCGTCGGAACGCCGGCCGCGGCCGGCGTCGGACACGCTGCCCAGCGAGCCGACGCCCCGGCGCGGTCACGGCCCGACGGCGCAACCGAAGCTGCCGATCGTCGAGATCGTCCACGAGCTCGCCGACGCCGACCGCGCGTGTGCGCAGTGCGGCGGGACGCTAACGGAGATGAAGCACCAGACCGAGGACGCCGACGAGATCGACGTCGTCGCGCGGCGCTTCGTGATCGTGAAGCATCAGCGGAAGAAGTACCGCTGTGCGTGCAACGGCTGCATCGCGACGGCGCCCGGCCCGCAGCGGCTGACCGTGAAGCCTGACGCCCGAGGCCAGCGTTATTCACCGGCGTTCGCGGTCGAGATCGCCATCAACAAGTACCTGGACCATCTGCCCCTCGAACGCCAGGCGCGCGTGATGGCCCGGGAGGGCCTCACGATCGAGTCCCAGACGCTGTGGGATCAGCTCAACGCCCTGGCTACGGTGCTCACCCCGACGTACGAGGCGCTGCACCGGCATGTGCTGACGGCGCCGGTGATCGGGGCCGACGAACCGTGGTGGCGGCTGATGGGCGGCAGTGCGCCGAACAAACGCTGGTGGGCGTGGAGCGTCACCTGCGAGGACGCCGTCGCCTACACGATTCTCGAGAGTCGCTCGCAGGACGCCGCGCGGCGCGTGCTCGATGGCTATCGCGGCGTGGTGGTCGCCGACGGCTACGCGGCCTACGACGCGCTCGCGCGGGCCGGCCCCGGCGTCACCCTGGCCCATTGCTGGGCGCACGTGCGGCGCAAGTTCGTCGAGGCCGAGGAGCATTATCCGGAGCCCGGCACGCCGGCGCTGGAGCTCATCGGCCAGCGCTACGCCGTCGAGCGGGAATGCCCGGCGATCAACGCCGCCGCTGGCGACGAACTGCGCACGGACGCGCTCGCCATGCGCGCGGCCCTGCGCCGAGAGCGGTCGGCGCCGATCGTGGCGGCGATTCACACGTGGGCGCATCAGCAGCGCGCGCTCCCCGAGGGCGCTCTCGGCAAGGCGATCGCCTACATGCTGGGGCTCTGGCGCGGCCTGACGCGGTTTCTCGACGATCCGCGAATCGCGCTGGATAACAACGCCACCGAACGGGCGCTGCGCGGCCTGGTCGTGGGCCGGAAGAATCATTACGGCTCCCGGTCCCAGCGCGGCACCGAGGTCGCCGCGCTCTTCTACAGCCTCATCGAGTCGGCGAAGCTGTGCGGCGTCGAGCCGAAGGCGTATCTGCTGACCGCGACCCGCGCCGCCCTCGCGACGCCCGGCGCCGTCACGCTCCCGCACGCGTTGCTGACGTCCTGACCGTCGAGCCCGCGTCGGCCTCGACGGGCGTCACCCCGTGGGGAAACGCGAGGACGTACGGTGCTGCGGCAGACGGTGCGCCAGCGCTGGCAGGCGAAGCTCAAGGCGGTCAAGGCCGAACTCCGGCGACGCCTGCACGAACCGCTCTCGGTGGTGGGCAGCTATCTGGGCTCGGTCGTCCGCGGGCACGTGCAGGACTACGGCGTGCCCATGAACGGGACCAGCATCGTTGCTTTTCGCCAAGCCATCGGCCGGCTCTGGATGTGGGCGCTTCGGCGTCGCAGTCAGAGCCATCATCTGTCGTGGGAGCGAATGACCCGCTACATCGACCGGTGGCTGCCCCCCGCGCGCATCTGTCATCCCTATCCCCTCGTCCGCCTCGGCGTCATCACCCAAGGCAAGAGCCGGATGCGGTAATGCCGCATGTCCGGATCCGTGGAGGGGGTCATGAGCAATCATCGATTCCTACTCCGACTCACCCGGCGGGTCAGAATGGTCGGCAATCTAGTCCAGCGGCGAGAGCACCGCAAGGGAGGGAGCGTCGCATGTCGCAGCTCGTGTTTCTCCACGGGCCGGGCGCCGGCGCCTGTGCCGACGCGTTCCACCATCAGCTCGAGCATTTCCCGAACAGCGTCGCGCCGACTCTGCCCGGCCACCTCGAAGGGAGTCGGTGTCCCGACGTCGCGCGCTACACGGACTGGGTGCGCGGCTGGCTGTGGGCGCAGGGTCTGAAGCACGATCTCGTGCTGGTCGGGTACACGCTGGGCGCATCGATCGCGCTGCAATACGGCCTCGACTATCCGGACGAGGTGAAGGGGCTGGTCGTGATGACCGTCGCCGCGCGGCCCAAGACGCGACCCGCGGGCACGTACGAGCTGCGCCTGCGCGCCGCGGAGGACCCGAAGGGCTACGAGGAGTGGCTGGCGTATCAGCGGCACGCCATGAAGCTCGTGAAACCCGACGTACGCGAGCGACTGATCGAGCGGCACCGTCAGGTGGGCCCGCTGTCGCAGTTTCACGACCTCAAAGCGATCGACGCCTTCGACGTCCGCGATCGCCTCGCGATGCTCGAGCCGAAGCTGCTCATCCTTCGCGGCATGGACGATCCCACCAACCCGCCGGAGTACGAGAAGGAGATCCACGACGCCGTGCCCGGTTCACGGTATGTGAAGCTCTCCGGCGCGGGGCACTTTCCCCCCACCGAGATTCCGGACGAGGTCAACGCGCTGATCGAGGAGTTCGTCGCGACGCTGTGACGACTACCCCTTCCAGAGAGGGGCGAGCTGCGTCGCGACCACCTGGTCGTACGTGACCTCGCCTTCGAGCGTACCGACCGCGCGGGCGAACGCGCTGATGTGCGCGACCATCTCCGCGGTGACGGTCGCGTCGTAGAAGGGCGCATCGCGCGCGATCTCGTACGCGATGAGGCTCAGCTCCTCCGCGGGAAACAGACGCTGCGCGGCTTTCGCGGCCAGCTGCGGATCGGCCTTGAGCGCCTTCTGGGTCTTCACGATGGCGCGCACGGCCGCGGCGGCGACCTTCGGCTGCTCCTTGACGAGCCGTTCCGTCGTGATGAGCGCCGGGAAGGTGAAGTGGCGAGCCGCTGGAGGGCCGTCGCCCCGGCGCACGTCGAGCAGGATCTTCGCGATGCCGCGCTTCACGCCGAGGTCCGCCCGAAGGCCGTTGCCCCAGTAGCCGTCCGCGATGCCTTGCTCGATGGCGTCGACGCCGTCCCACGCCCAGTTCTGGCTCGTGCGCGGGAGGCTGGGCACGATCCGGACGTTCTCTTTCCGAAGGTCGAGGCCTGCTTCTTCGAGCACCCGTTTCAACGTCAGGCCGGGGAGGACCGACGCGCTGATGCGCAGTCCTTTCACCGCGCTGACGTCGCCGCGTTCACATGTGATGTCTGAGCGAACCGCCAGGAACCAGTACGTGTGCCGGGACAGCGCGCACAGGACGGCGCCGCCCCGCCAGCCTGGAAAGCGGTGCAGCCCCGTGTAGGGAGAGCCGCCGTAGAAGTCGACGACGCCGTCGCGCAGCGCCTGCGAGGGATCCGCCGGCGTGAAGACGAACTCCATGTCGACGCCTTCCTCCCGGAAGAACCCGAGCTGCACGGCCGCGATGGCGACGAAGTACGAAGGAGAGATCGAGTCAGCCACGGTGATTCGCATCGTCCCCTCCTCGGTTCATTCGCCTGATGAACGCCGAGCGACAACGATGAAGACCCGCGTCTCCGATCGATGATCCGGCGATGCCAACGTGTGGAGAAAGGCGCGTTCGAACTCGGGGAAACGCGCTCCGAGGAATGCCTCGAGCCCAGCCATGCGCTGCAGTCGAAGCCGCCATGCGTCGAGCACGTCGGTGTGTGCCGGCCCCTGAAAGCTCAGCTCGTCGTCCGGCAACGTGCCTTCGTGGATGATGGTGAGCCCGGCGCGCTCGGCCGCGCCAGCCAGCCGATGGCCACACTGGAAGTCGTAGCCGCCGGCTGCTCTCGCCCGCGTATAGAACTCATTGATCTCGTCGCTGAGGGATGACGGCAACGGCTGGTGTCCGAACAGGTCGTCGATCTCGACGAGCGCCATCCATCCGCCCGGAACGACGCACTCACTCCATCGCGCCACCGCCGATTCCAGTCGGGGGACATACGCCGCGACGAAGCTCGCCCATAGACCATCCACGGGCCCGAACGAGGCCGGCGTGAGCTCTCCGAGATCCAGGTGCTCAAAGCGAACCTCCGGATAGCGCGCGCGGCCTTGATCAGCTCCGCATTTCCGTCGACGCCGATCACCCGCGCGCCGAGGCGATGGAAGCGCGCGGCCATCTGGCCCACGCCACACCCGAGGTCGAGTATTCGCTGGCCGGCCTGCAAAGGAATGCGGGCAAGGGCCTCCTCCCGATGTCGCCATCGCTCTGCCCGTTCGTGCTGTGCGGAGAGCGCGGTGCTCATCGGGAGCAGCGAGGCTCAGAGCGTGAGCGCGCCGGCGAGATCGGAGAGGTGCTCCAGCTCGTCGAGTCGATCGACGAGCTCCTCCACGCGAGTGACGGCGGCGGGGCTGAGCGCCACGCGCGCCAGCTCGCGAAACTTCGCTCGAACCTCGTCTTCGCGATACGGATCCTGGAAGTCGCCGCGCGCGCTTTCTCTGAGCCGGGTGACCTGACGCCCGTCGGTGAACGTGACGGTGACCCGTGCCGGCTTGAGTCGCGGCACGCTGGCGTTGAGCGCAGGATCCTCGCGCACCGTGATTCTCCGCCGGAGCGCGGCGATCTCGGGATCTCGAACCGCCTCTTCCGTGAAGGCGTGATACCCCGCGTTTCCCCGGAGAATCAGCGCCGCCGCCGCGTGCGGCAGCGAGTACTTCGCGGCGAAGTAGTTGATCGGGTCGGGGTCCCGCATGTTGGCGGCGAAGCGATACGTCGCGACGTCGACGCGCACGATGCTTTCGGGAAGCGGCGCGTGCTCGGCGAGGATGGCTTCGAGGGCGTCGAGCGCCGAATAGATCGGATTGCAGCAGGCGCGCAGCCGGAAATAGTTCCGTGTGATCTCCCATCGCCGGCCGAGCTCTTCCGTCACCGCCTCGGGGCGGAAGCCATCGCCGACCAGCCGCGCAAACGCTTCTTCGATCGCGTTCGGCTGCGCGGCGACGCCGGCCAGCGCCAGCTCCGGCGCCAGTATTCCGGCGAAGCCGCTCATGCCGCCCGCGACGTTCAGCGCGGTGGCGCCGGCGACCGCGTTCGTGTAGGCCGGTGTCAGGACCAGGATCGCGCCGATTCTGAGCGCCAGGCTCGTCTGGTCGCCGTTCAGTCCGCGCACCCGTGCGCCGGCGCCCACCGCGCCGAGCAAAGGCGCCTGCCCGTTCTGGTGAGCGAGAGGGCGCGCCGTCAGTCCCGCGCCGATCCGGGCCGCGACCTCGTACCCGAAGATGAGCGCGGCCAGCGTCTCCCGGCCGGATCGTCGCAGCGATTCGGCGCCGGCCAACGCCGTCGGCAACGCCTGCACGGCGCCCTGACAGGAGACGTAGCGATGTCCTTCGCACAGCTCGATCGAGCGTCCGGCCAGTCCGTTGAGAAATGCCGCTGTGCGCGGATCCGACGCCGGCGCCCCCGGCGCATAGATCGTTGCGCCGTGGCCGCCGGTCGTGGTCAGTCGCGCACGCACGCCGGCGACTTCGGGCTGGACCGAGCCGGCGAGAATCACGCCGACCGTGTCGAGCACGACGAGCTTGGCATGCTCGCGGACGGCCTTGGGAATCGCGTCCCACGGCGTGCCGGCGATGAAGTGCGCGAGCTCTTCGACGGCGTTGCCCATCAGGCACGCACGCCGATGATCTTCTTCCAGTCGACCTTCTGCTGGTAGGCGTAGGCGACGCGCATGAGGAGCGGATCGTCGAAGAAGCGCCCGACGAGCTGCATGCTGACCGGGAGCCCAGCCGACGATTTGCCCACAGGAAGCGCGAGTGCCGGGTGGCCGGTGTAGTTGAAGGGCTGCGTGTTGCGGCTGCCGCCCCTGCTCGCCGACAGGAGATTGTCCTCGACGGCCTCGAGGTAGCTGCCCGGCCTGTGGTTCCTGGGCGCCGTCATGATGCAGGTGGGCATCGCGAGCACGTCGACGTCCGCGAGGACGGCGTCGTAGGCCTTGATGTACGCGGGCCGCACGTTCTGGGCCTTGGCGTACACGCGTCCGTGGTAGTTGCGGCGGCTCAGCTCGGCGGTGATCAGCGAGAGCTTGGTGCGCGGCGCGAGCACATCGGCGTGCGATGCCCACAGCGTGTTGATGGCCGCGATGAGCGGGGCAGGGTAGTAGGTCCGCGTGAAAGCGCCGAAGAAGCCGGTCTGGAAAATCGCCAGGGCGCCTTCACCCGAGAGCGCGGCCTGCGCGGCGCGGATCGCGTGGTGTGCGGGGATCGAGACCTTCGACACGTTCGCGCCCGTCTTCGCGAGCACGTCGGCCGCCGCGAGCACGAGCTCGCGCACGTCCGGCTCCGCGTCGTCGAAGCCTTCCTGGAGCACACCGATGCGCAGTCCCGCGACTCCGTCGCCGATGCGGGCGAGCACGTCCATGCGAGTGGGGACGTCACGCGTCGAGCGAGGATCGTACGGGTCGTGCCCCGCCGTGGCCTGAAGCGCCGCGGCCGCGTCCTCGACGGTGCGGGTCATCGGACCGGTGTAGTCGATGCTCTGATCCGAGCCGAACCCGATGCCGAAGTGCGACACGAGCCCGAACGTCGGCTTGTGGCCGATGATCCCGCAGAACGCGGCCGGGATGCGGATGGAGCCGCCCTGGTCGCCGCCGAACGAGATGTCCACCTCGCCGTTGGCCACGGCCGCACCGGAGCCTGACGACGATCCGCCGGTGACGTGCTCGCGGTTGTGGGGGTTGAGCGGCCGGCCGTAGTCGCCGATGGCGCCGCCGGTCCCGAAGCCACCACTCAGGCCGTTCATGACGTTCTTGCCGATGATGGTGCCGCCCGCTTCCAGGACACGCGTGACCACGGTGGCGTCGAAGTCAGGGATGAAGCCTTCGAGGGCGAAGGACCCGAAGCTCATCGGCATCCCGGCCACCGCGATGTGATCCTTGAAGCTGACGGTCTTGCCGGCCAGGACACCGCCGGCCGCTCCTTCGATCCGGCACTTCCAGGTCCACGCGTTGAGCGGGTCTTCGTCCGGTGTCGGCCGGGACCCGGGGGTCCGCGCAGCCGACACCATCGGCGGCTTGGGCTCCGGGAGCCGTGCTTGCACGAAGGCATCGAGCTGGCTGAGCTGTTCGAGGAGGAACTTCCGGTACAGCACGGCCTCGTCCGGACTCAGATGGAAGCCGAGCTCCCTGGCGACCGCCACGACGTCATCGACGCTCGGGACCGCATACATGGTGTGTCTCCTCGTGGTGCGGAGAGATTTGAACGCAGGTGATCGTGCGTCGGTGTGGCGGCTTAGTCAATCCGGGCTCAGCAAGCCCGTCGTCAGCGGCGCCGTCGAAAGGTCGCCAGCAGCATTCCCACAGCGACCGCCGCGATCCCCGCGCCTTGAGCCGCGGAGACCCGTTCATCGAGAACAGCAGCCGCGAGGAGCGTCCCGAAGACCGGGACGAGGACGAAGAAGAACGACGTCTGTGAAGCACCGAGCGCGTGAACGGCCCGCACATAGAGCAACACCGCGGCGACGCTCGTGACCACGCCCTGGAACACCGCCTGGCCGATGATCTCCCCGGGTGGTACGGCCGCGAGCGACCGCAGATCGATCAGAGCCGCATAGACGGGAAGCCAGAGAGCGGCGGACACGACGTTGATCACTGCCGTGGACATCAGTGGGGCGACGTGCCAGCGGCGCAGGAGCACCGTATAGAGCGCGTACGAGAACGACGCGACGGCGAACATCGTGTCGCCGAGCCAGGTGCTCGGCCCGACCGACCACAGCCCCGGTCCCGCGACGAGAACGATCCCGACGAGCGCCACGGGAATCCCGACGATCGCCCGTAGCGTGATGGGCTCTCCGAGCATGACCCGCGCAAGCAGTGCGCCGGCGACTGGGGTAAAGCCTGGAGTAATCACCGTCGCGTGCACGGCGGGCGCGAACTGAACGCCCACCATCACGAGGAATGCGTACGGAGCGCCGCCCAGGAGCGTCAGCGTTGCTCCCCGCATCCATCCGATTCCACCGAGGTTCCGCCCGCCGCCCCACTTCAGCAAGAGCGGCACGAACACGAGTCCGGGGAGTGCGTAGCGCAACGCGACCAGGTTTCGGGACGTCAGCCCGGCAACCGCGCCGTGGCGCCCCGCGACGAAATACCCGCTGAACAGGAGCATCGCGAGGACAAGCCCTCCAAAGGCGATGATCCGGTCGGGGCGCACTCGATCAATCCGTGGGCTCGAGCCGCCTGTATCGAAAGTCGCAGTGACTCGCGCCTTGCATGATGGTCTGCGTGCGCGTGAGGGTGATGTCCGGACCGAAGCCTTCCGCGACGGGAAAGTCCGCGCCGCACGCCAGGAGGAGCCCCAGCTCGGGTTCGCCCAGCTCCTTGTAGAACTGCGCGTAGCGGCATGCGGTGACGTTCATGTCGAAGGTGTTCGGCGACTGCTCGAGCACGGCGTACGCGAGCGCGTCCCCGGCCGCGTACCTCTTCCACGCCGATGCCACGATCCCGCCGCCCGCGAGCTCGGGCGCAATTACGTCACACGTAAGAATCGGTACACTACCGTTCGTGCACATTCCGGCCGCGCAACCGCGCCCCTCGTTCGGCTCGCTCCTGCGCCATTGGCGCCTGGTGCGCCGCATGAGCCAGCTCGCGCTCGCGACCGAGGCGGAGATCTCCGGGCGGCACCTGAGCTTCCTCGAAACCGGGCGTGCGCGGCCGAGCCGCGAGATGGTGCGGCAGCTCGCCACCGTGCTCGACGTGCCGCTCGCGGAGCGGAACACGTTGCTCGTGGCGGCCGGCTACGCGCCCGTCTACGGCGAGCGCGCGCTCTCGGCGCCCGAGCTGGAGCACGTGCGGCGCGCGCTCGAGTTCATTCTCGAGCAGCAGGAGCCGTATCCGGCGATCGTCTTCGACGGCGAGTGGAACCTCCTGATGGGCAATGACGGGGCGAAGGGGATATTTTCGCTGTTCCCCATCGTTTCGCCGGCCGGCCGCAAGGCGGCGCGCAACGCCATGCGCACGATCTTTCCCCCCGGAGCGCTGCGTCAGTTCATCGTCAACTGGGAAGAGTTCGCCGGGCCGCTGTTGCAGGCGCTGCATCGCGAAGCCGCGGACGGCGTCAACGGCACCGCGGCGCGCTTGCGTGATGAGCTGCTGACGTACCCCGATGTGCCGGCGCGGTGGAAGGTGCCCGAGCCGCTGTCCGCCCTGCCGCCGCTGTTGACGATGCGGTTGAAACACGACGACGTGTCGCTGGCGTTCTTCTCGACGCTCGCCATGCGGGCCATGCCGCGCGGCATCACGTTGCAACAGCTGCGCATCGAATGTGTCTATCCAGCGGACACCCTCACCGATGAAGCCGCACGACGCCTCGCGATGGCCGCATCCCGGAACGATGGCTGAACGCGCTGCTGACGTGGTGATCGTGGGCGGCGGCATCGCGGGGATGACGACCGCCTACTATCTGGCGAAGTCCGGCGTGGCGAGCGTCGTCGTCGAGCGCGACGCGATCGGCAGCCACGCGTCGGGTTTCGCGTACGGAGGCCTGAGTCCGCTGAGCGGCTTCGGCATTCCCGGCCCTCAGGCCGAGATCGCCACGGACGGAATGCAGTTGCATCGTGAATTGTCGAAGGGCCTCCTCGAGGAGACCGGAATCGACGTCGACTTCCGGATGCGCGCCTCGCTTGCGCTCGCCTTCACCGATGCCGACGCGCGGAGGCTCAAGGCCGCGCTGCCGTGGCAGCAGAACCAGGCCGGCTACGCGGCGCGCTGGCTCGACATCGAAGACGCCCGGCGGGTCGAGCCGCGAATTTCCGACGAGACGCTCGGGGCAACGCTCACCGAGGGCGGCGGCGCCGTCGAGCCGTATCTCTTGATGCTGGCGCTCACCCAAGCGGCCGAGCGTCTGGGCGTCACGGTTCGGCACGGACGCGTGATCGGTCTACGACGCCACGGCGGCCGCGTGACCGGCGTGGTGCTGGAGCGCGAGGTGCTGAGCTGCGCGACCGCGGTGCTCGCGATCGGCCCGTGGAGCGCGGAGGCATCGGAGTGGATCGGCGTGCCGATCGACGTGCGTCCGCTCAAAGGCCAGATCATCCGTCTGCAGGCGCCGGGTCCGCCGATCGAATGTTCCGTCGGCTGGGGCCACAACTACGCGACGACCAAGACCGACGGTCTCTTGTGGGCGGGGACCACCGAGGAAGACGCCGGCTTCGACGAGGAGTCGACGATCGCTGCGCGTGATGAGATCGGCGACGCGCTCGTGAAGATGCTGCCCGCGATGGCGGACGCGCAGGTCGCGCAGCAGACCGCCTGCCTCCGTCCGGTCGCCTCCGACGGGCTGCTCGTGCTCGGCTCAGTGCCGGGGCTCGATCACGTCTACGTGGCGACGGGCGGCGCTCGCAAGGGCATCCTCTACGGTCCCGCCATGGGGCACGCGCTCGCCGATCTCGTCCTCGGCCGGAAGACGCGGATCGCGCTCGACGCCTTCACGCCCGGCCGCTTCGCGCGCGCGGATCCAGCGGCTTGAGCTTGCGCCGCGCGCCGGCCGCCGGCATCATGCTGGCGTTCGGTCTGATCCTCGGGCCCTCCGGATGTTCGGGCCCGCCGCCGCCGCCGCCGTCGGTCGTGGTCACGACGAGCACGTCGACCGAGTACTACCTGGTCCGCGGGACGACGGCGGCCGCGATCTTCGAAGAGATCACCAAGAACGGCCTCTTCGAGAAGACCGGCCAGCCCGCGCTCGGGCTCACGGCGGCCCGAGTGGAAGCTCGCGTCGGACGGCCCCGGCAACGCCCCGTTGCTGACGATCACGCTCAGGCTGGTCGTCACCCTGCCGCGGCACGAGCACCCCGAGGTGCTTCGCGGCGACGTCCGGCGGCACTGGGAGCGCTTCGCCGCGCGCATCGCCGCGCACGAGCAGCGCCACGTCGACATCTTCGTGGACGGCGCGAAGGCCATGAAGGCCGGCATGGAGAAGCCGCGGGCCGGGGGCGCCTCCTGCGCCGAGATCGAGAAGGCCATCGACGAGCTCTGGACGCGCGGACAGGCGGAGATCGACCGGGCCCAGAACCAGTTTCACGTCGAGGACACCGCGAAGAGCAACGCCGAGCGCGGACCCATGCAGTCCGACCTCGACGCCAACAAGGCGCGGCTCGCGGCCGTCGAGGCGGAAATGCGGCGGCCCGGCGTGAGCCGCGACGAGCAGGCGAAGCTCGCGGACGAGTACACCCAGCTGATCGCCGCGATCAACGACCTGATCGAGGGCCTCAACTGGACGCCGTGATTCCCGTCGGACGGGCTTAGATCACCTTTCGCTCGCGAAAGCCGGCGATATCTTCCGCGCTGTACCCGATCTCCTTCAGCACCTCGTCGTTGTGCTGGCCCAGCTCCGGGGCGACCCCGATCTTGGGTGGGGTTTCGGAAAAATGCCACGGCGAGCCGTGCACCTTGAGGGTCTTGCCGTGGTTCGGATATTCGACCTCGGTGACGTAGCCGTTGGCCAGCACGTCCGGATCGTTCGACGCCTCCAGGAGCGTGTTGATCGGCGCCGACACGATGTCCGCCTTGCGCAAGAGCTCGACCCACTTGTCGCGCGGCCCGGTCGCGAAGAGCTTGTCCAGCGCGGCAAGCAGGGTTTCGCGCCGCTCGTCGTTGCCGATCACCACGCCGAGATCGCCGAAACCCGCGTCCACCAGCGCCGCGTGGAACCCCAGCGCGTTCATCGCCGTCTTCCACTTGTCGGCGCCGTTCAGCTGGAAGACGAGCGGCTTGCCGTCGACATCGTTGAAGCTTGCGCTCATGCCCGGGTGCGCCGGCGTGCCGGTGATGCGCGCCTGACCGGTGACCGGATTGCGGTTGCGCCACATCGCGGTGGTCAGCGTCCAGCCCATGAGCCGGATCTGCCCGCCCAGCAGCGAGCACTCGACTTTCTGGCCGATGCCCTGCGTGCGCGCGCAATGCAGCGCCGCGAGCATGCCGCCGAACGCGAGGATGGCGCACGTCTCGTCCGCGACCGAGACGACGCCGATCTTCATCGGCTGGCCCGGCGTCGAGTACGCCTCGGCGATGCCGCCGAGCGCCTGCGCCATCGAGTCGGTGCCCGGCAGATCGGCGTGCGGACCCTTGGGCCCGTATCCGGACACCGACACGTACACGAGCTTCGGGTTGACCTTCTTCAGATCCTCGTAGCCGAAGCCGTTCTTCTCCGCGGCGCCCGGGCGGAAGTTCTGACCGAAGATGTCGGCGCGCGCGACGAGCTTGTAGAGGATCGCCCGCCCCTCCGGCTCTTTCAGATTGAGCGTGACGCTCTTCACGCCGCGATTGCACGTCTCGAACATCGTGCTCGGCAGACCGGGAAACACGCTGGCCGCGCGCGACGTGTCGCCGCCCGGCGCCTCGATCTTGATCACCTCCGCGCCGAGATCGGCCATCAGCATGTGGGGCACCGTGCCCGCCTGGGCCGTCGAGCAGGCAACGACTTTGACGCCGGAGAGGGGGCCACTCGAATCTGGCATGGCAGTACCTTAGCAGGAGGGAGGGGACATCGAACATGGCACGACTGAGCGGGAAGGTGGCTGCGGTGACCGGCGGGGCCTCGGGGATCGGCGAGGCGACGGTGCGACGGTTCGTGGCGGAAGGAGCCAGGGTGGCCTTCGCCGATCGCGACGCGGAGCGGGGCAAGCGCGTCGCGGCCGACATCACGGCGAGCGGCGGCGACGTCGTGTTCGTGGAAGCGCACATGCAACGCGAGACGGAGGCCGCGGCCTTCGTCCGGCAGGCGGCCGAGCGTTTCGGCCGGCTCGACATCCTCGTGAACAACGCCGGCGTGCGGCTGTATCACACGGTCGAAGACGCCTCGGCCGAGAGCTGGGACGAGATCCTCGGCGTGAATCTCAAGGGCTACGCGTTCTGCGCGAAAGCGGCGATTCCGTTCCTGCGGCAGGCGGCGCCCAGCAGCATCGTCAACGTCGCCTCGGTGCGATCGGTGACCAGCATCGGCAAGACGACCCAGTACGACACCACGAAGGCCGCGGTCGCCGGGCTGACGCGCGGGATGGCGGCGGATCACGCCGCCGACGGCATTCGGGTGAACGCGGTCGGCCCCGGGCCGATCTACACGCCGTTTCACGAGAACCGCAATCGATCGATCGGCCGGACGTTCGAGCAGTACCGCGATGACGCCGCGAAGGGCACGCTGCTGAAGCGTCACGGCACGCCGGAGGAAGTGGCCGCGTGCATCCTCTTCCTCGCGTCCGACGACGCGTCGTACGTGACCGGCACGCTGCTGTTCGTCGACGGCGGCTACACGGCGATGTGACGAACGTTAGCTGAGAGGAACCGCGAGGACCGCCGCGGGCCGCTTTCCGACCGTGTACACGTCCAGCGGCGTCAGCGCGCCGGTCTTGTCGTCGATCCGGTACGACGCGAGACGCCCGGTCGCGGTGCCCGCGGAGAACAGGAACGTCCCGGTCGAGTCGAGACCGAACGCCGTCGGGACCGACTCGGTCGCCGCATGCCCGGCCGGCGTCAAGCGGCCGGTCGCTTGGTCGACGGCGAACCCCGCGATGCTGTTGTGGCCGCGGTTGCCGACGTAGAGGAACCGCGCCGACGGCGTCAGATAGAGCTGCGAACAGGTATTGCGCACGGTCACACCGGCGGGCAGAGAGGGAGTCGTTTCAACGAAGGAGAGCGTGCCCGAGGAGCGATCCAGGCGATAGGCCGTCACGCTGCATCCCTGCTCGTCGGAGAAATAGACGATGTCGAGCGAGGGATGGAAGCGATAGTGCCGCGGCCCGATCGGCCCGGGCGGCTCGAGCGTGCCGTTCGGGTGGAGCCGCCCCGTCGTCGCGTCGAATCGAAACTGCGCGATGAAATTCGGGCCGGGGATGTTCTTCGGCGGCTCCAGCACGTTGTCCATCTGCCGCGCGATGTGCGGCACGAAGGCGAAGCGGTTGGATGGATCGGTCAGGATCGCGTGGGCTCCCGGTGCGGTGTTCTGCCGATCGATCGCGGGCCCGCTCACCGCGCCGTCGCTTCCGAGCGGATGCACGGACGCGTACCCGCCCTGATAGGAGACCGACAGGAGGTATTTGCCGGTGCGGTCGGCCCTGAGATACGTCGGCCAATGCTCGGTCGCGACGCGTCCCAGCGAGCGCAGCGCGCCGCTCGACCCGTCGATGCGACAGCTCTCGATCCCCGGCGTCCCGCGATACCCGACGTACAAAACGCGCTGGTCCGGGCGTAGCCCGAAGATCGACGGCGCGCCGGCCGCCGGCGTCTCGGCCCTCGGCTGAAGCTTGCCGGAGCTCGCGTCGATCCCGAACGTCACGATCTTGTCGTCGTCCTGCAGGGCCACGTAGAGCACGTCCGCCATGTCGCACCTCCGGAGTTGCGCATACACTACCGCGAGAGGAAGGGAGAAGCGTGATGCGCATCGTGGACGCTCAGATCCATCTCTGGGGCAGCGGATTGCCGAGCAACATGTCCCATCGCCAGGTCACCGCGTTCACGACCGAGGAGGCGCTCGGTCTCATGAACGAGGGCGGTGTGGACGCTGCCGTGATCCATCCGCCGGGCTGGGATCCCAATTCAACCGAGATGGCGTTCAAGGCCGTGCGCGACTATCCCGGCCGCTTCGCGATCCTTGGAAGCTTCCCGCTGAATCAGCCGGACAAGCGCGGCCTCGTCGATTCGTGGCGGAAGCAGCCGGGGATGCTCGGCCTGCGCTACACGTTTCTTCACGACCCGATGCGCACCTGGATCGCCGATGGAACGCTCGATTGGCTGTGGGCCGCGGCCGAGCGCGCCGGCGTGCCGATCGCGATGCTCGCGACCGATTCGCTGGCGCACATCGGCAAGGTCGCCGAGCGCCACCCGGGCTTGCGCCTGACCGTCGACCACCTGGGCGGCCGGGGAGGCCTCACCACGCTCAAGGACGACGCGGCGATGGAGCACATGCCCGAGCTCGTCAAGCTGGCGCGGCATCCCAACGTCGCGGTCAAGGCGACCGGCGCGCCCGGTTATTGCAGTGGACCGTACCCGTTCACGAGCATGCACACGTACCTGCGTCAGATCTACGATGCGTTCGGACCGGCGCGCATGTTCTGGGGAACCGACATCACCAAGATGCCGTGCTCGTGGCGGCAGTGCGTGACGATGTTCACCGAAGAGCTACCCTGGCTGCCGGAGCGTGACAAGCCGCTCGTGATGGGCCAGGCCGTGTGCGACTGGTGGGGGTGGAAGCCATGACACAGACGCAGACGCCGCAACTTCGCCCGCTCGGCCCAGCGCTGGGAACCGAGGCCCTCGGGATCGATCTGTCGAAGCCACTCGATGCAGGCACCTTCGCCTGGATCCAGGCGGCGTTTGCCGAGCATCCCGTGCTGGTCTTCCGCGATCAGGATCTGGGCGCGCGCGAGCTCGCTGCCTTCGGCCGCCGCTTCGGGGTGCCGCGTCCGCACGCGCTCACCAAGTATCGCCACGCCGAGTGTCCGGAAGTGTCCTGGCTGACCAACGTCGAGGAGACGGGCAAGATCGACTGGTACGGCGTCAAGCGCGCCACCGACTGGCACACGGATTCGACCTACGAGGACACGCTGCCGCTGCTCGCCATGTTGCACGCCAAGGAGGTGCCGTCGGAGAAAGGCGGCACCATGTTCGCCGACATGCGCGCGGCCTACGACGCGTTGCCCGAGGCACAGAAACAGCGGCTGTCCGGCCTCACCGGATTGCACGGCCGGACCGACGGTCCCGTCGGCGAGCGCCTGTACGGCGCCGAGAAGGGCAAGACCGACAAGACGTACGACGAAGTGCCGTGGCCCGCGGTCACGCGGCATCCGGTGACGGGACGCTCGATCCTGTTCGTCAATCCCATGCACACGCATGGGTTCGTCGGCATGAAGCGGGAAGAGGCGTGGCCGCTCATCGAGGAGCTCGCCGATCACGCGACCCAGGAGCGCTTCGTTTACTACCACCGCTGGCGCGTCGGCGACGTCCTGATCTGGGACGAGCGCGCGACGATGCACCGCGGCGCCGGCGACTACAAGCCGGACGAGCGCCGGATCATGCTGCGCACGATCGTGTACCCGAACTGAGAGGAAGAGGCGGACACGCAATGCACTGCGGCGTGATGGTCACCGGCTACAACCAGGGCGACTGGGAGCGCCTGCTCGCGGAGGACTACAGCCGCCCGCCCGCGGTGACGGACGCCGCGAACATGGACGACACGCTCGAGCTGGGCGAGCTCGTCGAGCCGCTCGGCTTCGACTCCATCTGGGCCACCGAGCACTACGGCTCCGCGTATTCGATGCAGCCGAATCCGCTGCAGTACCTCGCGTACTGGGCCGGACGCACCAGACGAGTCGACGTGGGGACGGCGGTGATCGTGGCCCCGTGGTGGAATCCCGTGCGGCTCGCGAGCGAGATCTCGATGCTGGACATTCTGCTCAAGGGCCGTCGCCTCCACCTCGGCATCGGGCGCGGCATCTCTCCGCACGAGTACGCGTCGCTCGGATACCCGATCGGTGAATCGCACGCGTACTTCTACGACGTGATCGGAGCCCTCAAAGCGTCAGACGGTGCCGAGCGCTTCACCTTCGACGGCAAGGTCTACAAGATTCCGCCGACCACCATCCGACCGCAGGCGCGGCACAAGGGCGATCTCACCACGCGCATCAAGGCGGCGTTCACCACCGAAGCCTCCGCGCGGATGGCCGCGGAGAACGGGCTCGGACAGATGTTCGTCGCCGGCGCGGGCCTCGACGAGATGACGGCGCAGGTGCGGCGGTTCAACACGATCCGCGCCTCGATGGGGCTGCCGCCGGATCAGCCCACCACGCTGTTGTGGATGTACTGCGCGGAGACGGCGTCCGAGGCCGAGGAGGGATGGGAGTACTTCCACAACCAGCTGCTCGCGGCCCAGCACCACTACTTCGAGTGGAACAACCCGGGCTACGCCGGCATTCCGGGCTACGAGGAATATCTGAAGCGCCAGACCGCCGACGTCGGTGTGGCGGACGCGGGTCTCGCCGCGCGTCGCGCCACGCAACCGATCGGCACGCCCGACGAGATCATCGAGAAGATCAGAACGCTGCAGCACGCGATCAGCCTGGAGATGATCGTCGTCCACTTCTTCTACGGCGGGATGCCGCGCGCGAAGGCGGAGAAGAGCCTGCGGCTGTTCGCGGAGAAGGTCCTTCCCGCGGTGCAAGCGATGCCGACGCCGATCAACCCCGCGTCGCGGGGTCAGCCGAAGCCTTGACCCGAGCGCCGCTCGCCGTCACGCTCGGCGCCTTCGTCGCCGGGCTCCGTCTCCCGGATCTGCCGCCCGCCGTCGTCGACAAGGCGAAGGCGCTCGTGAACCACGCGCTCACGGTCGCCATGGCGTGTGCGGGCACAGAGCGGGCGGTGGCGGCGCGAAGCGCGGTGCTCGGCGCGGAGGCGCTCGGTCCGCGGCGTCCGGGGCGCGGACAGGGCGCCACGCTGTGGGTCGATGGCACGCGCGTGACGCGCGTCGGCGCGACGTTCGCGAACGGGGTTGCCGTCGCCGTCAACAACCAGTGCGACTCGTACCACATGCTCACGCATCCGGGCGTGCTGATCATCCCGGCCGGGATCGCGACCGCCGAGGGCGAGGGAAATACCGGCGCCGAGCTCATCGCCGCGCTCGTGGCCGGCTACGAGGTGCAGTGCCGGGTCGCCCGCGATTTCATCCCGTCGACACCGGCGCACGGGTTCCGGGCGAGCCCGGTGTACGGCATCCTCGGGGCCGCGGCGACGACGGCGAAACTCCTCGGACTCGACGCGACGGCGACCACGCACGCGATCGCGCTCGCCGCGAGCTTCGCGGGCAGCCTGATCGAAGGACAGCGCACGGGCGCGCGCGACGCCGACTTCGCGGAGGCGCAGGCCGCGCGCAACGGCGTCTGGGCGGCGACGCTCGCCGCGCAAGGCTTCCAGGGTGCCGCCACCGCGCTCGAGGGCGAGGGCGGCTTCTATCACGCGTTCACCGGCAGCCACCGGGGCGAGCTGACGTACGCGTACACGGGACCGCTCGAGGCGGATCTCGACGAGGTGGTCGCGGACCTCGGCAAGCGGTGGGAAGTGCTCGACGTGAAGTTCAAGATCTATCCCACACCCGGGTTCAACCAGCCGGTCGTCTGGCTCGCGAGCGAGATGACCGCGCGTCACCGGCTGATCGCCGAGGAGATCGAGCGCGTGAGGCTCGAGATGAACTATCTCGAAACACTCTATCCTTCGCCGCGCTTCCCGCGCCCTCCGGCGTCCGACGGCAGCGGCTTCGGCCGCACGGCATACATGGTGGCCGCGACCCTGGTGAAGGGCGACTACCCGGTGCTCGAGCGGAACGTCGAGGACCCGCGTGACCCCGGCGCCGAGATCGCGGCCGACGAGGCGGCGAGGATCGCCGCGCTCCAGCGTCGCGTGGAGGTGCTCGGCGTCATGGGGCGCCCGAACTTCGCGCCGCGGCTGACCGTCGAGATGAAGGACGGCCGGCGTTTCGTCGGCGAGTACGGCGGCCGGGAGCTGATGTGGGACTTCGCGCGCGATGCTCGCGAGCTGCGTCGCTTCGTGCCCGGCCTGCCGATCTCCGAAGGCCAGTACGACCGGCTGGTCTCGACGATCGCCGCGCTCGACGCGGCGCCGTCGGTGGACCCGCTGGTGAGCCTCACGCTCCGAGGTTCGGAGTCGGCTCCAGCGGCAGCCCGGGATGACCGGTCAGCCGCTGCCCTTCCTCCCACATAGCGAGCGCCTGCTTCTTCATCTCCGGAAACACCTCGGCGATCTTCTCGACGTCGAGATCCGCCGCCACGCCCGGATAGCCGGCGCGCTCGATCATCGCCGGCAGCTTGCCCTTCTCGAACTGCTCCAGCGTCCAGGCGAGCGGATCCTCGACCAGCGTGCGATCCCAGTAGATGCGATGGTTCTTGTTGCGCGGGCCGTAGTGGTAGTGCGCGCCGTTCCAGAAATGATCGAAGGCCAGGAGCTCGGTTTCTTCCGTGTACTTCTTCCCCGGCGTCCCGCCGATATCGGCCAGCACGTGGATCGCGAGACCGCCGTCGCCCATCGCCAGCCGCCGCATCTCGAGCCCGAACCGGATGGTGCCGGCCTCGAAGATATGGGTACCGCGGTTGTGCTTGACGGTGTTGCGCTTCGTCGCGCGCAATTCGCGGGCACATGCTTCGACGTCCGGCAGGACCCGAGTCACCGCCGCCATGTCGACGCTGTCGGCGAGCTGCGGATAGCCCGCGCGTCCGAGCATCTTCGGCAGCTTCGTCCCCAGCGTGCGGATGGTCCAGCCGATCGGGTTGCCGTCGACGGTCGAGTCCATCCGGTAGAGGTTCGTCGTGGGCGCGCCGCCGAGCATCGCCGGCCCTTCCACGCGCAAGTCCGCATTTTCCGGGCCGTAGACGTAGCTTCTCTCGAAGTCGAAGCAGTTGAACCGCAGCAGCGTCGTCTCCTTGCCGGCAACGTCGGCCATCACCAGGATCGCGACGCCCTGATCCGGATGATCCTGAATGTTGCCGTCCCACAGCTCGTGGCGGACCGCGAAGGTCAACAGACCGGCGGAGAACCTCGCCTTCTTCGTCTCTTCCATCGTCAGCGCTCCTTCCAGCGGTGTGCCCCGCGGCTTCGCCCGGTTAGATTACGCCTTCGCGCTTCATCTCCGCCACCGCCTGAGCACTCAGACCCAGCCACTCGCTCATCACCTGGTCCGTGTGCTCGCCGAGCATGGGCGACGACGTGATGCGCGTGGCTTTCCCGTCGACGCGCACCGGCCAGCCCGGCATCTTGAACGGCCGGTGCACGGGATGGACCATCGTCTGCATGATGCCGCGCTGCTCGAACGTGACGTCCTTGTTCAGCTCGTCCGTGTCCAGCACCGCTCCGGCCGGAATGCCCGCTTCGCCGATCAGCCTCATCGCGTCGAGCTTGGTGTGCTTGCGAGTCCACGCTGAGATGACCTCATCCACCTCGGCTTCCCGCTCGACGCGGTCGGCCGGGGTCAGGTAGCGCGTGTCGCCGATCAGATCCTGCCGGTCGATCAGCTTCAGCAGCCGGTCCCAGTGCTCCGGGTTCGCTCGACTGGTCATGATGTAGACGTAGTCGTTCGGCCCGCCCGGCGCGCACGGATACAGTCCCATCGGCGCGTTGCTCACGCCGGGCACCTTGCTGCCGCCGCGCTGGGCCGGCTTGCCGGTCAGGCCCTGCGTGGCGAAGTTGATGCGCATGTAGTGCAGCATCGCGTCTTGCATTGCCACCTGGAGTCGATGGCCCTCGCCCGTCTCGCGGCGCTTGTAGAGGGCGCCCAGGATCGTGATCGCCATCAGCATGCCGGTGCCGGTGTCGCCGATCGAGATGCCGGGCCGGGTCGGCGGTCCGTTCTTGTCTCCGGTGACGCTGAAGGTGCCGCCGCACGCCTGGGCGATCATGTCGAACGCGAGATTGTGCTCGAACGGACTGCCTTCGCCGAAACCCTTCACCTGGGCGTAGACGATGCTCGGATTGATCGCCTTCACGACGTCATAGGAGAGGCCCAGCCGCTCGATGGCGCCCGGGGCGAAGTTCTCGATCATCACGTCGGCCTTGCGAATCATGTCCTTGACGAGCTCGAGTCCTTTCGGGGACTTGAGATTGACCGTGATCGACTTCTTGTTCGCGTTGAAGGCGTGGAAATAGTAGGGATCGGTGTCGGGCTGCCCGGGGCGAAGGCGCCGGCCGGGGTCTCCCATCTTCGGGTTCTCGATCTTCACGACATCGGCACCCAGCCAGCCGAGTGCCTCGGTGCAGGACGGTCCTGCCTCGAACTGGGTGAAATCGACGACCTTCACGCCCTTCAGGAAGGTGAAGTCTGAGACGCTGGCGGACATGGACTCCTCCGTGTCGACGATCTCGCGAACGCCCGTGTAGCATACCCTCACAGGAAATCGTTGACGGGCTCGCTTCTTCCGGCCGACAATGGGCTCGCATGACTCGCAGCACAGCGCGCACGACCACGATGACGCCCCGGCTGGGGTCCCGGACCACGGGACGCCCAGCCGCACCGGTCGCATGCGCTCGTCCGCGACGCTGAACCACTAAACTCGCTCGAATCGCCACGAGGCCCGCGACCACCACACGGTGATCGTGGGCCTTTTCCTTTTCAGGAGGTCCAAGGACATGGGGGACGTCGACGTTCACATTCGAGGAATGGGGTCCGGTCAGGTGCCGGCGGGCACGACCGTCGAGGAGACCATCGAGCGGCTCGGCGGAGGCTCGCGTAAGAGAGCCGTGGCCGCGAAGGTCGGCGGCCGCGCCGTCGATCTCGCGACGCCGGTGACGCCGACGGAGGACGGCCGCCCGGTGGAGATCGACCCTCTCTTTCACGACACTCCCGAAGGGCTCGAGGTGATGCGGCATTCGGCCGCGCACCTCCTGGCCGCGGCGGTGCTCGATCTCTTTCCGGGCACCAGGCTCGGCATCGGCCCGGCCCTGATGGACGACCCGCGCTTCGGCTTCTTCTACGACGTGATTGCGCCGCGCGCGCTCACCGACGCCGACTGGCCGGCCATCGAGGAAAAGATGCGGGAGCTCGCGAAGCTTCGCCTCGCCTACCGCCGCCGGGAGATGACGAAGGCCGAAGCCTTGCGCGTTTTTGGCGAGAGGAGCGAGCCCCTGAAGTGCGAGCTGATCGAAGACAAGGGCGGCGAGCAGGTGAGCGTCTACGTGATCGAAGGATCACCGTTCATCGACTTCTGCCTCGGACCTCACGTTCCGGATACCGGCCGGCTCGGGGCCTTCCAGCTCCTCTCGCTGTCCGGCGCCTACTGGAAAGGGGACGCCGCTCGCCCGCAGATGCAGCGCATCTACGGCACCGCCTTCGCCACGCGGGCGGAGCTCACCGCGTGGCTCCGTCAGCGAGGGGAGGCCGACCGGCGCGACCACCGCCGTCTCGGGCGCGAGCTCGACCTGTTCTCGATCCACGAGGAGTACGGCGAGGGTTTGATCCTCTGGCACCCCAAGGGCGGGCTCGTGCGCAAGCTGATGGAAGACTATCTCCGCGACCAGCTCCTGGCGCGCGGCTACGGTCTCGTCTACACCCCGCACATCGCGAAGCGCGGCCTCTGGTGGCAGAGCGGGCACGAGGAGAACTTCGCCGACTCGATGTTCTCGCCGACCACTGCCCAGGACACGGAGTTCCGCCTCAAACCCATGAACTGTCCGTTCCACATCGGCATCTACAAGTCGGCGCCGCGTTCGTATCGCGACTTGCCCATGCGCCTGGGACCGCGTGCGCGAGGAGATCGTCGCGTGCCTCGACTTCGCGTTCGACGTCTACCGCGTCTTCGGATTCGAAAAGTACAAGGTCGACGTGTCCGTCCGAGGTGCCGATTCCGGCAAGCGCTATCTCGGCGGGGACGAGGACTGGGAGAACGCCGAGGGCGCGCTGGTCGCCGCTCTGGACGAATTGCGCGTCCCCTATCGACGGATGGAGGGCGAAGCCGCGTTCTACGGGCCGAAGATCGACGTCCACGCCGAGGACGCGATCGGCCGCCTGTGGCAGCTCACGACCGTGCAGTTCGACTTCAACCTGCCGGAGCGTTTCGGGCTCGAGTACGTCGGCGCCGACAGCCGGCCCCACCGGCCGCTCATGATCCATCGCGCGCTCTGGGGCTCGGTCGAGCGCTTCTTCGGCGTCCTGGTGGAGCACTACGCGGGAGCTTTTCCACTGTGGCTCGCGCCCGTGCAGATTGCCGTGCTGCCGATCACGGACCGCGTCCTCGCGTACGCCGAACGCGTGGCCGAGTCCCTGCGTCGGGCCGGCCTGCGCGTGGAAGTGAACGCGCGCGGCGACACGATCGGAGCGAAGATCCGCGGCGCGCAGCTGCAGAAGATCCCGTTCATGGTCGTCGTGGGCGACCGCGAGGCGGCGGAGGGAACAGTCGCCGTCCGGGACCGCTCGCATGGGGACATCGGGGCCATGGCGCTCGCCGAGTTCGAGCAGCGGGCATCGGAGATGATCCGGTCGCGCGAGCCCCGGGTCTCGCGCCTGGGCTAGGAGGAGACGCGATGGACGACCGCGTCGTTCGGTCCGAGCACGACCTTCGGCGGATGTACCCGGCGCCGAGCGTGCGCTCCGTTTCGAAAGAGCGGCCGCGCATCGACGACGACTCCCGCGCGTTCATCGCGCACTCGCCGTTCCTCGTCATGGGTACCGCCGCGGCCGACGGCACGTGTGACGTGTCACCGAGAGGTGACGCGCCGGGATTCGTGCACGTCCTCGACGAGCGGCGCCTGCTCGTTCCCGACCGCATCGGGAACAACCGGCTGGACGGCCTGAGCAACGTGGTCAGCAATCCTCACGTCGCGCTGATGTTCTTCATCCCCGGCCGCGAGGACATGCTGCGCGTGAACGGCCGCGCGACGATCCTGCGCGAGCCCGACGTGCTCGGGCGATTCGCGGTCGACGGCAAGACGCCGCGCACCGCGCTGCTCGTCGACGTCGAACAGTGCTACTTGCACTGCGCGCGCGCGGCGAAGCGTGCTGCGCTCTGGGATCCGTCGCGGTGGCCCGCCGCCCAGGCGGTGCGGTCGATGCAGCGGATCATCTGGGACCTGTTGCCCGTCAAGCCGGCCGGCACGACCGTCGACGAGTACGAGCGCGAGTGGAACGAGCGCACCAAGACGCTCTACTGAACGGCCCTCGACTCCGCCGTGTCGCCGTTTGACTTGGGTGTACCGGGAGCATACGCTCCCGCGCAATCGCACTTTACCTGTCCGGGAGGCGCCAGATGAGCGCGCACCATTCGCCCGAAGAAATCCGCAAGGGGCTCACGCATCCCGTCGTCGACGGCGACGGGCATTGGGTCGAGTACACCCCGGTCTTTGCCGAGCAGATCCGCAAGGTCACGGGCGATCTCGGCGCCAACGGCTTCCTGCAGTCGCAACGTCGCATCCCGGATTCGCTCGGCATGACCCTCGCCCAGCGCACCGAACGCGGCGTCGCGATGGAGGGGTTCTGGGGCCGGCAATCGACCAACACCCGTGACCGCGCGACCGCGATGATGCCGCGGATGCTCTACGACCGGCTCGGCGAGCTCGGCGTCGATTTCGGCATCGTCTACCCGACCGCCGGGTTGGGCATCCCGCGCATCGCCGATGACGCGACCCGGCGCGCGGTGATCCGCGGGTTCAACGTCGTCACCCGCGAGTACTTCAAGGACCTCGCCGACAAGCTGACGCCCGCGGCGGTGATCCCGGTTCACACCCCGGACGAGGCGATCGAGGAGCTGGAATTCGTCACCAAGCAGCTCGGCGCGAAGGTCTGCATGTTCGGCAGCGGCGTGCGCCGGCCGATCCCGCACGCCAAGGGCGCCCCCGCCGACCTCGCCCGCTACGCCCAGGGCTTCGATCAGCTCGGCCTCGACAGCGAGTACGATTACGACCCGCTGTGGCAGAAGTGCCGCGAGCTCGGCATCGCGCCGACCTTCCATACCGGCGGCCGCTCCTATGGCGAGCGCAACAGCCCGTCGAACTTCACCTTCAATCACATCGGCCATTTCGCGGCGGCCGGCCACAACGTCGCCAAGGCGCTGTTCCTCGGCGGCGTGACGCGGCGCTTCCCCGACCTGCGCTTCGCGTTCCTCGAGGGCGGCGTCGGCTGGGGCTGCCAGCTGTTCTGTGACCTGATCGAGCACTGGGAGCGGCGAGGCGCCAAGGGCCTGGCGAACATGGACCCGACCAAGCTCGATCGCCCGCTGCTGCGCGGGCTGGTCGAGAAGTACGGCCACGCCGACATCGCCGCCGAGCTCGACCGCCGCGGCGGCTGGCCGCTCGAAGAGGACTTCCTCACCGGCGGGATGCCGCCCGACGACTACATCCACTGCCAGATCAGCCAGAAGCAGGACTGGCTCGACCTCTACGCCACGCCGTACTACTTCGGCTGCGAGGCCGACGACCGGATGAACGCGGTGGCGTTCGGCAAGGCGATGCCGCTGGGCGCGCGCATCAACGCGCTCTACAGCTCCGACATCGGGCATTTCGACGTCGTCGACATGCGCGACCCGCTGCCCCAGGCGTTCGAGCTGGTCGAGGACGGGCTCATCACCGAGAGCGACTTCCACGACTTCGTCTTCGGCAACGCCGTGCGGCTGTGGGGCACGCAGAACCCGCGCTTCTTCGAGGGCACGGCGGTGGCCGGGGAAGCGGCGGCCCTGTTGAAGAGGGGCGCCCCGGACCCGGGCGGCGCAGCGAGATAGTTTGGACTGCGGGCGCCTCGCCCGCAGGGGTTCTCGCGCTCATGGCCGGGTCACGCCCGGCCACGAGCGTGTTGGGATGAACCGATGAAGCATCGCGGCCGAGCTCGCGCGCTTCGTGACGGGCACGCGCGCCGACGAGCTGCCGCCGTTGGCACTCGAGCGCTACCGGCTCGGTCTTACCGGACCCGTTACGCAGCTCGTGAGGGACTGGCTGGACGGCGTCACTGCCGTCCACGGCATCGCGCTGGTCGCGAACGCGGGCGGGACCAACGTCGCGTTCGACGGCAAGGAAAGCAACGCGACGTCGCACGAGCCGCATCTTCAGGTCACGCTCAGCAAGGTTCCCGATCCCATGGCAGGCCCGATCGCGATTCAGGCCTTCACGACAACGGGAGCGCAGACCTATACACCAACCGACGGTGCGTTGGTCGCGATCGCTATGCGAATCCGACGACGCAAACCGTGACGATCGGAAGCGACGGTGCCGGCGGGTACTCGCCGCCGCCGGCCTGGCGGTGGGCGAAGTTGAGCGTCAGCCAGCGCTGGGTGAAGGCGCCGTAGGCCGATTTCCACGACTTCGTCTTCGGCAACGCCGGGTCGGGAGGGCTCCGAGAGACACGATCATCCGAGCGTCGCGAGCGCGTCCGCGGCCCGCGCGATCCAGTACGGCATCGCCATCGCGCGGTAGTCGGCGAGCGCCGCCGTGATCTCCGTGCGGGCGCCGGAGCGATCGTGGTCGAGCGCCCGCGCGTGACCGAGGCCCAGCCGGCCGTGCGCGATGAGCGGTCGCATGCCACGCGCGCCGGCCAGCGAGATCGCCTCCTCGAAGCGCGCGTGCGCGACGTCAGGTACCGCCAGCGCGAGCGCGATCGCCTCGTCACCGCGCCGCCCGGCCTCTTCGACATCGCCCGCGAGCAGACGTGCCTCGCCGAGCATCTCGACGACGAGCGCGTGGCCGTACGCGAAGCTGATCGCGCGCGCGCGCGCCGCCGCGCGCGGACCGAACGGTTTGTGCTTCGCGGCCCGCGCGCGTGAGGTAGTCGGCGGTCTTCGACCAGACGCCCGCTCCGCGGTAGTGCAGGCCCAGCGCCAGCAGGTAGGGCTCGAGCTGCGCGCGGTAGAGATCCTCGATCGCGTCGGCGACGCGACGGTGGAGGAGCTGACGACGCGGAAGGAGGAGGGCCCCGTACGCGACGTCGCGGATGCGGTCGTGCGTGAAGTCGAAGTGCTCGCCGACGCCGTGGAGGATCCCCCGGCGCACGAGCTCCTCGACAGCCCTCGCGGCGTCGCCTTCGTCGAGACCGCTGGCACGATGCAGCAGCGCGAACTCGAACGCCCGTCCGATGACGGAGGCCACGTCGGCCAGCTCACCGCCGCGCTCCGAGAGACGCGAGAGACGACGGGCCACGATTTCCCGCACGCGGTCGGGAACACCGAACGCCCCGGACGAGGCCGTGGTCCCTTCCGCGGAAGCGAGCACGGTCTCCACGATCACGAAAGGGTTGCCCTGGCTGACCGCCCAGGCATGATCCGCGAGCCGGGCCAGCACCATGTCGTCGCTTTCCGTCCGCGCGAGCGATCGCGCCAGCTCGTGCGTCTCCGTCCGAGAGAGGGGCGGCAACGGCACTCTCACCACGGCGCGATCCCGTTCCAGCTCGTCGAGTGCGGCGCGAACTGCGGGCGCCTCGTCGATCTCCTCGACGCGCGCGGTCACGACCAGGAGAAGCGCCCTCTCACCCAGACGACGGCCATTCGCGGGCGTCTCGGGGTCTCCTCGCGGATCTTCGTGATCGGCGCGCGCCCGCGCATCAATCTGATCCTCTATCGCGGCGTGCTGGCCCCGCACGCGCGCTGGCGCGGCCGCGTTGCCGCGTACGACACTCGGATCACGGCGGGATCGGAGTCGGAGGAGCGTGCGCCTGAGGCTGTGGCCACCCACGCCGCGTTGGCCCCGCCTCCGCGCTATTACGAGTGGGCGAAGCTCATGCGCCGGGCCGCGCTGCGGAGGCCGCCTGCGCTTGCTGGGCCTCATCGAGGAGCCGCAGGCGATTCACGCGATTCTGGAGAGCCTCACGATCTCCGCCGACGTCGCCGATCGCGCGCAACCAGAGATCGCGAGGGGGGCTGAACTCGCCGCAGCCGCGCCGGGTCGACGATCGACCAGATGGTGATCGCGCTCGACATCGCGCCGACGCTGATCGAGCTGGGCGGCGGACAACCGGGGCCGCACATCCAGGGCCGCTCGTTCGTGCCGCTGCTCGACGGCAGGCCGGCAACGTGGCGGCGCTCGTTCTTCATGGAGTACTACAGCGAGGGCGCGTGGCCGTGGCTGGTCGGCATCGGCTATCGTCGCTGCGCGCGGAGCTGCACGAGGAGCTGCGCCGGCTGGCCGCCGACGCGTTCGGGCTCTAGGCCCGGCGCCGCGACCACGGCGCGAGCATCGCGATCAGCGCGCGCGGCGCCGGGGCGCGGCGGGAACGCAATCCACCACTCGCGCCTACGCCTCCCGCAGCAGGAGCCGACGCACCCCGGGCGCGAGCAGGCGCGCGCGCTCCTCGAGCTCCCGCGGCCCCACGCTCGTGATCGGGTGCGGGCACACGAGGTACGGGAAGTCCGGCACGCCGAGCAGGCGCGTGTAGGCCTCCGCCGTGTGCACGAAGACGCTCGTGATGATCGTCGCGGTCGGGATCCCCTGCCGCTCCAGCGTCACACCGTCGAGCAAACTGCCCGACGAGCAGCCCCCTCAGTCGCCGACGCCGGTCACCACCACGTCGGCGTGCCGGTGGAGCGATTCCAGGATCTCGGGCTTCGGCGGCAGCGACGCGGAGTGCTTCTTCGCGTAGTAGACGTCGGCCCACTGGAACTCGTCCTTCAGCAGCGCCGCGATGGCGCGCAGGATCGGCTCGGACCCCGACTTCGAGTTGTCGAGGAGCCCGAGACGCGCCCCGCGCAAGTCGGCGGGGCGCGGCGCGAGCGCGAAGGCCTCGCGCGCCATCGCGCCTCCCGTGGGATCGATCAAGCGGATCGTCGGTGTCGTCATGTGCGCCTCCGGATCTCGACGGTGGTGGTCGGCATCCCGATGTAGACCTTGAAGAGCGTGCTGTAGATCCCGCTGTCCCCGCCGGCCTTCACGATGGAGATGTCGTCGGGCCGCGGCGCCGCGAGCACGCGGGCCGTCTCGTCGCCCGGCTCGACGGCGCCGCGCTGGGCGCCGAGCCGCTTCAGATCGGCGCGCGTGCGCCAGGCCCGCTCCGCGACGTACTGCTGCATGCGCGGCACCGTCCAGCCCTGGCGCGCCAGCATCTCGGCGTGCCAGTGCCCGACGATCCAGAACCACTCGGTGGCGGTGAAGGTGAAGTGCACGGCAAGGCCGTGCGTGGCCATCGCGTCCGCCACCGCGTCCATCAGGCTCTCGGCGGTCTGCCCGTAGCGGTTGCCTAGCATCTCCGGGTCCTGGACGCTGGCCACGGTCACCGTCGACGCCGCCGCCTCGAACCCGCGCCGCACGTGGAGCGGCGGCCACGCGCTGCGCTCCTCGTCCTCGCCGAAGCAGACGCCGGCCTTCACGAGCGAGCCCATGCAGCCGCGGTCGAGGATTCCGGGGCGCGACTCCAGCACGTTCATGAGGACGAGCCGGATCGCGCGGGCGATGGTGGCGTTCGCGCGGTTCGCGGACGAGAGCAGGTTGTCGGTGCAGCCGAGGCCGATGGCGCGCCGCACCGGCCCGTTCACGACGATCAGCCAGCCCGGCGCGTTCGTCGCCGCCGACACCTCGTGCAGGATGTTCGGATCGTGCTCGAGGAACGCGTCGAGGGCGGCGCGCACGACGGGGAAGTGCTCGGGCAGGCAGCCCGCCATCACCGCGTTCGCCGCCAGCCGCTCGGCGGTGATCGCGCGCCGGCGCACGGGCACCTCGCCCAGCACGTGGTTGGGCGCGAGCCCGGCCGCCTCCAGCATCGCGCTCACCTTCGCCGCCGTGGGCGGCACCACGGGCAGGCCGTCCGTCCACCCGCGCCGGTAGCATTCCTCCACCGCGTCGATCGTGTCCGGGACGTCGTGCTGCGCGGCTCGCAGGTCCAGGCTGGCCATGGCGGAAGCCTAACAGGCTATTGTCGGGCGCGTCGAGCCTCCTCACCATCGTCGCGGACGATCTCACGGGCGCGTGCGACACGGGCGGCCTGTTCGCGGGCGCAGGGCCCACTCCGTCGTCGACTCGAACAACGGCCGGATGCCGACGATTGACTCTCCGCTGACATCGGGGTGTGGCGCAGCCCGGCAGCGCACGGTACGCCTCACCTGAGGCTACCGCGCCCCGGACTCCGAGACGCCACCCGACATCCCTCCCGGGCTACTACGTCGGTCGCCATCCGCGTAAGTGGCGGTGTCGGCTGACCAAATGGATGTATGTCGATTCCGTGCTTTCACGCCGCAGGAGTGGCGATCGCCTTGCGCCCATGACGCACGCGGACGCGCAACGGTTGATCGCGAGAAGGACTGGCCAGAGGAGGGCGGTCGACCTCCAGGGGGGGCGCCGGCGAAACGAGCCGGCCGTCCCGGGCGCCGGCGCGGGCGATCCGTGGCCGGTCTTATCGCGACGCCGAGCGATGTCGCAGAGATTGAGAGCCGGGAGGCAACCAACCCATGGGATCCCGCGCGCACAGAACGTCCCAACAGCCGACCGATCCGCACATCACGCGGCGCCAGATCCTCGAAGGCGCCGCAGCCGCGCCCGGGGCACTCGCTCTTCTGGCGCCGACGACCGCCGAGCCGTCGACCTCATCCATGGCCCCGCTGCCGCCACCGGCAGCGTCCGAAGGCATCCTCCTCCGCATGCAGCGTGAGGTGCGGCGCTCGATCCAGAAGCCGCTCGAGCAGCGGCGGTGGGGGATGGCCATCGACACGCGCCGCTGCGTCGGGTGCTCGGCGTGCACGGTGGCGTGCGCCGTGGACAACAAGCTGCCGCCCGAGATCTTCTATCGTCACGTCACCGAGGAGATGACGGGGGCGTATCCGAACGTTCGCCGCCGGTTCTTCTCGCAGGGGTGCATGCAGTGCGATGAGCCGCCCTGCATTCCGGTGTGTCCCGTCGAGCCGACGAAGGCCACCTACCAGCGCCGCGATGGCGTCGTGGCGATCGACTATGAACGCTGCATCGGCTGCGGCGCCTGCGTCGGCGCGTGCCCCTACGACGCGCGGGCGCTCGACACCGGACAGTTCTTCACGGACGGCACGCCGCGGCGGGAGCCGTACGAGAGCGTGACGGCCTGGGAGTACGGCCGCGCGTGGAAGCGTGACGGCAAGGCGGACCCCGTCGATAAAGCGCGCAAGTGCCATTTCTGTCTGCATCGGGTCGAGGTCGGCATGCTACCGGCCTGCGTGACCACGTGTATCTCCAACGCGATCTCGTTCGGGGACCTGAACGATCCGTCGAGCGTGGTCAGCGAGCTCTCGCGGCGAAGCAATGTCACGCGGCTCAAGGAAGATGCCGGGACCAAGCCGCGTGTCTTCTCCCTGACGCAGGGAGGCTGCGATGACCGAGAGCCGACGCGCGTTCCTGAAGACGACGGCGCTGCTGGGAGGCTCGGCCGCGTCCGGCGCGCTCGCGGGGTTCTGGGAGCGAGTGGACGTGGCCGAGGCCAGCCCGGCCACCGCCTATCCGTTCACGCGCCCGGAGCGCGTGCTCTATTCCGTGTGCCAGCAATGCAACACGCAATGCGGCATCAAGGTGAAGATCGAGGACGGTCTCATCGCAAAGATCGAGGGCAATCCGTACTCACCCTGGAACATGGCGCCGCATCTTTCCATGGCGACACCGATCTCGGAGGCGGCGGTCGTGGAGGGTGCGCTCTGCCCGAAGGGCCAAGCCGCGATCCAGACCGCGTACGATCCGTACCGTGTTGTGCGCGTGCTCAAGCGCGCCGGCAAGCGCGGTGAAGGCAAGTGGATCTCGGTGTCGTTCGACCAGGCGGTCACGGAAATCGTCGACGGCGGCGTGCTCTTCAAGGATGTGCCCGGTGAGGAGCGCCGGCGCGTCGAAGGGCTCAAGGAGCTCTGGGCGATTCGCGACGCCGAGGTCATGCGGGCGCTGGCAGAGGACGCGAGGAAGGTCGCGGCGAAGGCCATGACGCTCGCGGACTTCAAGACGAAGCACGCGGCGAATCTCGACAAGCTGATCGATCCCGATCACCCCGACCTCGGCCCGCGCAACAACCAGTTCGTCTTCATGTGGGGGCGCGTCAAGGGCGGTCGCGGCGACCTCATTCGTCGCTTCATCGAGACGGGGTTCGGGTCCGCGAACGCACACGGCCACACGACGGTCTGTCAGGGCTCGCTCTACTTCACGGGCAAGGCGATGAGCGAGCAGTACCGGTTCGACCCGGCAAGCCGGAAATGGTCGTGGACGGGCGGCGCGAAATTCTACTGGCAGGGGGACCAGCAGGCCGCCGACTTCATGCTCTTCGTCGGCGCCTCGCCGTACGAAGGCGATTACGGCCCGACGAACCGGGCGCTGCGGATCGCGCAGCGCGTGGCGGACGGCACGTTGAAGATCGCCGTGGTCGACCCGCGCGCGTCCAAGATCGCCGGAAACGCGTGGAAGTGGATTCCGATCCAGCCCGGCGGCGAAGGCGCGCTGGCCCTCGGCATGATCCGCTGGATCATCGAGCAGCAACGGTACGACGCGCGGTATCTCGCCAACGCGAACCGCGGGGCCGCGCAGGCGGGCGGCGAGCCCACCTGGAGCAACGCCGCGTGGCTCGTGAAGATCGACAAGGGGCAGCCGACGACATTCCTGCGCGCGTCCGAGATCGGGCTGCCGGTCGACAAGCGTGTCACGAAGGATGCGAGCGGTGCCGAGGTCGCCTACGAATTCGATCCGTTCGTGGTGCTCAAGGGCGGCCAGGCGGTGGCGTTCGACCCGTATTCGGACAAGACGCCCGTCGAGGGCGACCTCGCCGTCGCGACCACCGTGTCGGGCGCGGAGGTGAAGTCCGGGTTCCAGCTCCTCTCGGAGTCTGCCGGCGCGAAGTCCCTGGACGAATGGGCGGCGCTCGCCGGCATCGCGACCACCGACATCGTCGAGCTCGCCCGCGAGTTCACCGGTCATGGCAAGCGCGCCGTCGCGGACATCCACCGCGGCGTCTCGCAGCACACGAACGGCTTCTACCAGGTGCTCGCGCGGTATTCGCTCAATCTCCTCATCGGGAATTACGACTGGGCCGGCGGGCTGGTGAAAGCGACGACCTACGATGCGGGCGGTGGCAAGTCCGAGAGGGTCAAGCAACCGGACGGCACCGAGGTCGCATGGGCCCAGCCGTTCCCCGTGGGCAGGATCGCCGGGGCCCTGCCGCCGTTCGGGGTGAGCGTCATCCGTCACGGCGACAAGTACGAGAGCACGACGCTCTTCGACGGCTATCCGGCGAAGCGGCCGTGGTTCCCGCTCGCCTCGGACATGTACCAGGAGATCATCCCCTCGGTCGGCGACGCGTACCCGTACGCGGCGAAGGCGCTCTTCATCTACATGGGCTCGCCCGTCTACGCGCTCCCGGCCGGGAACACGAACATCGAGATCCTCGCCGACCCGCGGAAGATCCCGCTCGTCGTCGCGAACGACATCGTCGTCGGCGAGACGTCGATGTACGCCGACTACATCTTTCCGGATCTGTCGAACCTCGAGCGCTGGGAGTTCGCCGGGTCACACCCGAACATGGTGTGGAAAGTCATGCCGGTGCGTCAGCCCGTGATCGCGCCGATCCCGGAGACCGTGAAGGTGTACGGCCAGGAGATGCCGATTTCGCTGGAGGCGATGCTGCTCGGCATCGCCGAGAAGCTCGGGCTCCCGGGATTCGGGCCTGACGGCTTCGGACCGGGCAAGCCGTTCACGCACCCCGACCATCTCTATCTCCGCATGGCGGCAAATCTCGCCGTCGGCGACCGTGCGTCGGACGCGTTGCCGGACGCCACCGCGGACGAGGTTCGCATCTTCACGGAGGGCCGGCGCCATCTGCCGACGGCGGTGTTCGATGTCGCCCGGTGGAAGACGACGGTCGGCGAAGCGCTGTGGCCGAAAGTCGTGTACCTGCTCAACCGAGGCGGGCGCTTCGACGACTTCGCGAAAGGGTACGACGGCAAGCTCGCGCGCAACACGTACGGCACGCTGATCAACCTCTATCAGGAGAAGACGGCGACCACGAAGAACTCGATGACCGGCAAACCGTTTCCGGGCGTCGCGAGCTGGCTGCCGTCGCCGGTCGATTCGACGGGGCGGCCCATCAACGACGAACGCGCCGGATACGATCTCCGGCTCATCACGTACCGCGAGATCTCTCACACGAAGCCGCGGACGGCCGCGAATTACCTGCTGCTCTCCGTGCTCCCGGAAAACGGTGTGCTGATGAACTCGCGCGATGCCGCGCGGCGCGGGCTCAAGGCCGACGACCGCGTTCGGCTCGAATCCGCGTCCAATCCCACAGGGGTCTGGGACTTCAAGAATGGGACGACGCGCGCGATCGAGGGACGTCTCGTCGTGACGGAAGGCATTCGCCCGGGGGTCGTCGCGTTTTCGCTGGGACACGGGCACTGGGCGTACGGCTCGAGCGACGTGACGATCGATGGCCACGTGGTGAAGGGCGACAAGCGTCGTGCGGCCGGCATTCACGCCAACGCCGCGCTGCGGGTGGACCCGGTGATCAAGAACACGACTCTCAGCGACCTCACAGGTGGCAGCGCCGTGTTCTATGACACGCAGGTCCGAGTGAGAAAGGCCTGACGGTGTCGGCCTGAAGGCGTTCTTCTGCCCGGAGCCTCCACGCCGGCGGCCCGCCCAGCGCCTGCTCGGCGTCGTCTTCCGAACCGCTCACCTGCTGAGCGTCGGGACGCTGCTCGGGGGCCACGTGTTCGACGTCGAACCCGTGCGGCTCGTCCCGTTCCTCGTGGCCGCGATCGTGACCGGGGCCGGCATGATCGCGCTGGAGCTCGCGTCGACGTGCGCCTGGCTCTTCGCGGGCAAAGGCCTCGCGGTGCTGCTCAAGCTCGCCCTGCTCCTGCTCGTTCCGGTGTTCTGGGAGCACCGGGTGGTCGTCCTCGTCGCCGTCACGATCGTCGCGGGTTTCGGCAGTCACATGTCAGCGCGGTTCCGACACTATTCGGTGCTCGCGGCCCGCCGTGCCGCTGCGCACCGTGGTCTTCTGGACTGCGACCTTCGCTGAGCCCGCGACGCTCACGACGAGCCCCTGCGCACTTCGAAACGGGCGCAAGCGGGAAAACTGATAAACTTTTCGCCGACATCGGGGTGTGGCGCAGCCTGGTAGCGCACCTGCTTTGGGAGCAGGGGGCCGGAGGTTCAAATCCTCTCACCCCGACCACTCACCGCACGGAGGTTCCGTACGCATGCCGTTCATCGACATCTCGTTGCCGATTCGTGAAGGGATGATCGTCTACGAAGGCGATCCCGGCATCGCCATCGGCTCGGCGGCCTCGACGGAGCGCGGTGATCCCGCGAACGTCTCGAGCCTGAAGCTCGGCTCGCACACCGGCACCCACATGGACGCGCCGCTGCACTTCATCGAGGGCGCGAAGAGCATCGACACGGTCCCGCTGGAGGTGCCGATCGGCCCGGCGCTCCTCCTCGAGGTCGACGCGGATCGTCTCGTCGAGCCGCGGCATCTCACCGACGCCGCGGATCGCGACGCACGAGCGCGTGCTGCTGAAGACGCGCAACTCGTCGCTGTGGGACCGGCCATCGTTCGCGCGCGACTACGTGTCGCTATCGCTCGACGGCGCGCGCTCGCTGATCGAGCGCGGCGTGAAGCTCATCGGCATCGACTATCTCTCGGTCGAAGGGTTCGGCGTCGAAGGTCATCGAGGGCCTCGACTTCCGCAAGGTCACACCCGGCATCTACGAGCTCTATTGCTTGCCGCTCCGCATCGCCGGCGGTGACGGCGCGCCCTGTCGCGCGATCCTGCGCGTGTGAGTCGCGGCGCGCTCAGCCTTGCCGTCGCGCTCACCGCGATCAACGTCGTCCTCGTCAACTGGTCGCAGCCGCTGTTCGGATCGTGGTGGAAGTACGTGATGTGGGAGGGCGGCGTGGTGGAAGATCTCACCGCGCTGCAGTTCATCGCGGGCGGCGTCGTCTTCGTGCTGTGCGCGCTCCAGCGGCATCATCCGCGCGCGCATCGCGTGTGGTTCGCGCTCTACGCGCTCGCCGAATTCGTCCTGGTCGGTGAGGAGACCAACTACGGCACCGGCACGCTCTTCCTCGATCTCGCGGATCCGAACTTCGCGCAGAACTACAATCCGCAGGCCCACAACCTGCACAACTACCTGATCGAGGCGTACATTCCGGTCCTCGCGCTCGGGATCATCTGCGCGGTGTTGCGCGTGGCGTATCGGCCGACGGTCTCGCGGCTTCGGCTGCCGATGAGCAAGGACTTTCTCGACGCGATTCTCGTGACCGCGGTCGCGCTGGTCTTCATGGTGCCGTCGTTCCGCGACGAGCGCTTCCTGTCGATCGACGAGGTCTACGAGTGGTCGTCGTCGCTGCTGCTGATGTGTCTCGCGCTCTATTGCCGCTTCGGGTGGGTCTTTCGCCGCTAGACGCTCCGGGCCGCGTCCCGTTTCTGCCGCTCGGCGAGCTCCTGCCGTTCGCGAGCGACCTTACCCCGCGTACTCGCCGCTGCCGCCGGCCTGGCGGTGGGCGAAGTTGAGCGTCAGCAGGCGCTGGGTGAAGGCGCCGTAGGTGGTCGGCTCGTATCGGGGCGGGTTGTCGGGGCCGACGCAGGTCGGGACCGGCTCGACGACCACGTCGTGGTTCGGCCCGAGGAAGAACGGGCAGGCGTAGCGCGAGCGATCGTTGCGATTGATGACGCGGTGAGGCGTCGCCCGGAAGCGATCGTTCGAGTAGCGCGCCAGCATCGCGCCGGTATTGACGACGAACGTGCCCGGCACCGCCGGCGGCCTGATCCAGTCGCCCTCGGCAGTGCGCACCTCGAGGCCCGGGAGCTTCGACTGCGCCAGGAACGTGATGAAGTTGTTGTCGGTGTGCGGCGCGAAGCCGAACTCGTTGTCCTCGGGCGACGGGTGCGGAGGGTAGTGAATCAGCCGAATCGTGCTGTTCGGCTCGGCGAAGGCCGCGGCGAAATAGTCGGCCGGCAGGTCGAGGGCCAGCGCGAACAGCGGCACCAGCCGCGTCGTCAGCGCCTCCATCGCCCGGTAGTACGCGGTCGTCGCCGCGCGGAGCGCGGGCATGTCCTCGGGCCAGCGGTTCAGCCCGACGAGCGGCTTTTCGTTGACGATGTCGGGGTGGTCGGGCGCGCGGTCGCGGGTGATGTAGAAGCTCTCGCTGAAATTCGGCCGGGTGTTCTTGTTGACCGGCGAGTGGCGCACGACCTGCCCGCCGAACGGCAGGTAGCCGATGTTGTACGTGCCGACCTTGAGCGCGAGCTTGTCCCCTTCGGGGCGGGCGAAAAACTTTTCGGCGACGCCGAAGGTGTCGTCGACCAGGCGCTGCGGCACGCCGTGATCCGCGACGACGAGGAACCCGGTGTCTTCGCAGGTGCGGGCGATGGCACGCGCCAGCGGCGGCGCCGCCCCCGCGTCGCCGGCGAGATACGCGCCGACATCGAGCACCGGAATGCGGCCCTGGCCCGCGAGGCTCATGTCATGTCCCAGACACGCCTACTGGTGCCGCGCCTCGAACTCGGCGAACTCGCCCATGAATGGCGCGGCGATCTCCGCGTTGACCTTGCAGTCGAGAAGAATGGGGCCGTCCGGCTTGCTCAGGACTGGACCGAGCGCGCGCAGCTCGCCCAGCGTGCGAATCGTGTACGCCCGGAACCCGAACGCCTCCGCGACCGACGCAAAATCCACGTCCGGAAACACCGACTTTCCCACCGGAAGCTTGCGCATCGCGAGGAAGTGCAGCTCGGCGCCATAGGCGCAATCGTTCATCAGCACGATGATCAACGGGAGATCCTCGCGGATCGCCGTTTCCAGCTCGCTCATCGTCATGAGGAAGCCGCCGTCGCCGATGATCAACACGGTCGGTGTGCCGGGGCGGCCCTTCGCGACGCCCAGCGCCGTGCCGAAGCCGAGACCGATGGAGGCGAACTCGCTCGTCATCTTCAAATGGCCGGGTGTGGGGACGGTGAGATAGGGCAGGACGCCGAGGAAATTTCCGGCGTCGTAGACGACGTTGCGGTCCCGGGGCAGCAGCGTGTCGAGCTCGACTCCCAGCGCGCGGGGATCCACGGTGCGCGCGGTGTGGGCCGCCTCGAAGTCGCGCGTGATATCGAAGGCCGCGATGCTGGCCAGGGTTTCCGCGCCGTGGAACGGCCTGTCGTCGGCGCGCCGCTCGGGGAGGGCGGCTCGCAGCTGCTCGGCCACCACCCTGGCATCGCCCACCACCGCCACGTCCGCCGTGGTCCAGCGGCCGATATGCGCTCGCACCGTATCGACCTGGATCAGCGGCACCGGCGGGATCGCCGCCCCGAAGCTCATGGTGAGAAAGTTCAGCCCGGCGCCGAACACCAGCACGCAATCGGCCTGATCCATCATGCGACGGCCCATGGTGTGCGAGAAGGACCCGAGGATGCCGAGGTTGTAGGGATGGCCATGGAACATGTCCTTGCCGCGAGCCGAGGTCATCAGCAAGGCGCCCGCTTTTTCCGCCAGGGCCACGAGAGCGGCCTTGGCGCCAGCTCGATGTGCTCCCATGCCGGCCACGATCAGCGGGCGCCGGCTCTTGCCAAGAAGAGCCACGGCGGCGGCGATCGATTGTCCGCGGGCTCCCGCCGGCTGGGCCGTGACGACGGGCGGCGGCGTGGCTTCGCCCGAGACCTCCACGTTCATCATCTGCACGTTGGTGGGCAAGAGCAGCGCAGCCAGGGAGCCTTGATTGGCGGCGGCGACGGCGTCGCGCAGGGTCTGGCGTGCGGTCGCCGGACTGGCGGCGGTGAAACACGTGAGCCCCGCCGCGCCGAGCACGGCCTGGGCGTTGAAGCCCTTGTAGTCGGGACCGATGGTGTTGACGGCCCCGCTCTGCACGGCGGCGTCGCCATAGATCACCAGTACCTTCGATCCCATGCGACTGGCCGCCACCGCCGCGTGTAACCCGTTGGCCGTCGCCGGGCCCCGACCGATGAGGGCCACACCGAGTTCTCCGGTGGCATACGCATAGCCCTCGGCCATGGCGATCGCGTTGTTCTCGTGCCGCGCTCCCACGAACCTCACGCCCAGGCCGTCCAGCGTCACGGCGAAGACTGCCGTGTCGTCGCTCATGAGCCCGAACACGACGCGCACGCCCAGGACGTGCACGTCCTCGGCCAGGGCCTGGAACACCGGGACGATCCGACTATCATGCATCGCTGTCCTCGGAGCGGCGCCGCTCAGCCGCTCTGTCAAGTGTTGATCGCGCGCCAGACACGCTCCGGCGTGACGGGCATGTCGAGGTGTTCGACGCCGAACTCGGCGAGCGCGTCCACGACCGCGTTGACGGCCGCGCCGAGCGCCGGCGTCGTGCCGCCTTCGCCGCCGCCGCGCAACCCGAGCGGGTTCGACGTCGAGGGCACCTCGCTGAGCTCGGTCACGAACGATGGCAGCGCGTCCGCGCGCGGCAGCGCGTAGTCCATCAACGTCGCGGCGGCGAGCTGACCGGTCGACTCGTCGTACGCGCAGAGCTCCCACAGCGCCTGGCCGATGCCGGCAGCGATGCCGCCGTGCGCCTGCCCGTGCAGGATCATCGGATTCACGGCGCGTCCGACGTCGTCCACCGTCGTGTGTCGCACGACTTCGACGACGCCGGTGTCGGGATCCACTTCCACTTCGCACACCGCGCAGCCGTACGGGTAGGACGGCACGGGCATGACCTCGGTGCAGGCGCCAGCGAGCGGCTCGCCGGCACGCACGGCGGCCGCGGCGGTCTCGAACAGATCGACGGAGCGATCGGTGCCCTTCACCGTGAACTTGCGCCGCGCGAACTCGATGTCCGGCTCCGCGGCCTCGAGGAGCGACGCCGCGATGCGCCGGCCCTTCTCGACGATCTGATCCGAGGCTTTCGCCATGACGACGGCGCCGAGCCGCATCGACCGCCCGGACGCGGTCCCGCCGCCGACCGGCATCAGATCCGTGTCACCGGTGATGAGCTTCACGTTCTCGAGCTCCACGCCGAACCACTCCGCGATGAGCTGGGGGAAGCTCGTCTCGTGTCCCTGGCCGGCGGACAGCGTGCCGAGGACCACGTCGATCCGGCCTTCCGGCCGCACGGTGATCTCGGCGCGCTCGCGCGGATCGCCGGTGTTCAGCTCGATGTAGTGCGCGAAGCCGATGCCGCGGTACCGTCCGCGCCGGCGCGCCTCGACGCGCCGGGACTCGAATCCCTTCCAGTCCGACAGCTCGACCAGGCGATCCAGGGCGGCGGCGTAGTCGCCGCTGTCGTAGACGAGACCGACGGGATTGCGATACGGCATTGCGCTCGATGGCACCAGATTCTTCCTTCGCAGCACGATTCGATCGAACCCGTGCCGTCGCGCGGCGAGATCGATGAGCCGTTCGATAACGTACATGATTTCCGGGCGACCGGCGGCGCGATAGGGAAAGGTCGGGGCCGTGTTGCTCAGCACGGCGCGGCCGCGCAGCGAGGCGGCGGGGACGTGATACACGCTGGTCGAGATCCCGATCCCCTTGGCGAGCGGGATGAAGGAGAGGGTGTGCGCGCCCACGTTGCTCGTGTTGAGTGCGCGGTACGCGAGGAACGTCCCGTCCGCGTCGAGCGCCAGCTCCGCGTGGACGAGGAGATCGCGGGCGTGGCAGTCGCTGATCTGCGACTCGCGACGATCCCCCGTCCACTTCACCGGCCGACGCACGCGCCTGGCCGCCCACGCGACCAGCGGGTACTCCGGATAGCAGGGATTCCTGGTGCCATAACTGCCGCCGACTTCGCGCGCGATGACGCGGACGGATTCCGCCGGCACGCCGAGGGCGGCGGCGACGTCGCCGCGAATCCGCCACGACCCGCCCGATCCCGCGTAGACCGTGTAGCGCCCCGTCGACGCGTCGAAGTCACCGACGGCGGCGCGCGGCTCCATCGGCACGCCGGTCACGCGGTTGATGCGCGTATCGAGCGTGACGACGTGCGCCGCGCGCGCGAACGCGGCGTCCGTGGCGGCGGCATCGCCGGCCACGGTCTCGACGGCGACATTCGACGCGCACGCATCCCACACGGCGACTGCTCCAGCCGCGCTCGCGTCCGTCGACGTGACGACCACCGGCAGCGGCTCCCACTCCACGGTGACCCGCTCGGCGCCGTCGCGCGCGGCGAGCGCCGTCTCGGCGACGACCATCGCGACGGGCTCGCCGACGAAGCGGGCACGATCGACGGGCAGGGGCAGGGGATCCGAGACGAAGAACGGCGAGCCGTCTGGGCTCTTGAGCGGGACTTCGTGCGGATTCGTCGGCACCGGGCGATGCGACATCGCCGTGAGTCCGTCCGCGACGAGATCCGCGCCCGTCAGCACGGCGAGCACGCCGGGGATCGCGAGCGCTGGCGCCGTATCGATGCGCACGATGCGCGCGTGTGCGTGCGGCGAGCGGACCATCGACGCGTACGCCTGGCCGGGCAGGTTGACGTCGTCGGTGTAACACCCGGCGCCGGTGACGAGGCGCGGATCTTCCCGACGACGTACGGGCTTGCCGACGCCTTCCGGCGCCGAACGCGTGCGCGAAGCGAGAAACGACACTAGCGGGCTCCTCGGATCAGCGCGCGCACGCGCGAGGGGCTGAGCGGCAACGCGCGGACCGTGACGCCGAGCGGCGCCAGCGCATCGGCCACGGCGTTTGCGACCGCCGCGCCGGCGCCGACCGTGCCGTCCTCGCCAGCGCCCTTCACGCCGAGCGGGTTGATCGGTGATGGATCGTTTTCCGCGTGGTGGACCTCGAGGGGCGGCATCGTGACCGACGTCGGCACCGCATAATCCATCAGCGTGCTGGCCAGCAGCTGACCGTCGGCGTCATACACAAGCTCTTCCATCAGCGCGGCGCCGATGCCCTGCGCGGTCCCGCCGACGATCTGCCCTTCGACGAGCATCGGATTGACCGCTCGCCCGATGTCGTGCTCGATCAGGTAGCGGAGGATCGTCACGGCGCCGGTCTCCGGATCGACCTCGGCCAGGACAAGGTGCGCGCCGTGCCCATAGGTCATCTTGCTCTGCTCGTAGAACTCGACGACGTCGAGACCCGGCTCGCGTCCCGCCGCCAGCGCGCGCGTGACCGTCGCCGCCTTCGCGACGTCGCGAAGCGTGAGCGTCCGGTCCGGCACGCCCTTGACCTGCACCCGGCCGTTCCGCAGCTCGAGATCCTTCGGATCGGCTTCGAGCTCGCCACCCGCAACGAGCAGGATCTTCTCGCGCACGCGCTCGGCCGCACGCAAGACGGCGTTGCCGCCCATCACCGTGCCACGGCTGGCGAACGCACCGAAGCCGTCGGGCAAGAGATCGGTGTCGCCGTACCGCACCGCCACGTCTTCGTAGGCGACACCGAGCGCGTCGGCGCAGATCTGCGCGAAGACGGTCTCCACCCCCTGACCGACTGACGGGACGCCGGTGGCGACGGACACCGCGCCGGACGGATCGACGGCCACGCGCGCGGACTCCCACGGACCGAGACCCGACTTCTCCACGACGTAGGCCAGGCCGATCCCGACGCACCGTCCCTCGGCCCGCGCCCGCGCCTGCTCCGCGCGGAGCGAGGCGTAGCCGAAGCGATCGAGCGCCCGCCCGAACAGGCGCGGAAAGTCGCCGCTGTCGAAGACGACCTTCTGAGCCAGCGTCGTCGTGCCGACCTCGTAGGGCATCGCGTCCGGCGGCACGAAGTTCCGACGACGAATCTCCGCGGCATCGATGCCCGTCGCGCGCGCCGCGACGTCGACGACGCGCTCGCGCACGAAGTTCGCCTCGAAGCGACCGGGCCCGCGGTATGTGCCCGACGGCGTTTTGTTGGTCACCACGCACACGGCATCGACGCGGTAGTTCGGTATCCGATACGGACCCGTCAGGTAGGCGGCGGTGTTGTTCGGCGCGGTCGCCCCGTGGGTCCGTACGTAGCCGCCCATGTCGGTCCAGAACCGGTCATGCAGGCCGAGAATCGCTCCGTCCTTGCGCAGCGCCACCCGCACCTCGTGGTGTTGCTGGCGCGAGTGGTTGGTCGCCATCAGGTGCTCGCGCCGGCCTTCGATCCACTTCACGGGGCGCCGCGTCCGCATCGCGAGCACCGGGACGATGAAGTCCTCCGGGTAGAGCTCGCCGCGCACCCCGAAGGCGCCGCCGACGTCGATCTGCACGACGTGCACGCTGTGCTCGGGCAGGCCGAGATGCTCGGCGATGATCCGCCGGCTGAAATACGGGACCTTCGTCATGCCCCAGAGCGTCAGCATGCGGCGCCCAGCGTCCCACTCCGCCACCAGACCGCGTGTCTCCATCGGCACCGCCGTGTGACGCTGGACGTCGAACGTCTCGGACGCGACCACGTCCGCCTCGTGCATCGCACGGCCGATGTCCCCGAACGCCTGACCGAAAGTCGCCACCACGTTCGTGCCGACAGCCTCGAAGAGCAACGGTGCGCCGGGCTCCTCCGCGGCCCGGGCGTCGACGACGGCGGGCAGCGCCTCGTACTCGACCTCGATGCGCTCGAGCGCGTCCTCCGCGCGGTAGCGGTCCTCCGCGACGACGACCGCGACGGGCTCACCGACGTAGCGGACCCGGTCGCGGGCGAGCGGGTGCTGAAGGAACCGGCTCATGATGCCGCGGTCCGACATGCGCATCGGGATCGGCCGGTGCAGCACGGGCGCGTCGCCGTAGGTGAGCACGTCGACGACGCCGGGCGCCGAGCGCGCGCGCGAGGCATCGAGCCGGACGATGCGAGCGTGGGCATGGGGGCTACGCAGGAGCGCGGCGTGGAGCATCCCGAGGCGGTTGACGTCCCCGACGAAGCAGCCGGCGCCCTGGAGAAGCCGCTCGTCCTCCCGACGGCGCACGCTCCGGCCGACGTATCCCATGGTAGCCTCCGATCCTCGCATACTGGCGGGCACCGAATGAGGTGCCGGAGGAGACAGCCGTGCCATTCTACGAAAAGGGTGACGTTCGCATCCGCTACGAGACGGTCGGCTCGGGCTTCCCGCTCCTCGTCACTCCCGGCGGGGGCTTGAACTCTTGCGTGAGCAAGTGGCCCACCGCGGTGTTCAACGCGATGGAAGTGTTCAAGAACGACTTCCGCTGCATCACGATGGATCAGCGCAACGCGAACGGCGGCGAGTCCACGGGGCCGATTCCCGCGAGCGACGCCTGGGGCGCGTTCGCGGACGACCAGCTGGGGCTGATGGACCATCTCGGCATCCGGAAGTTCTTCTTCATGGGGTACTGCATCGGCGGATGTTTCGGCCTCAAGCTGATCGAGCGGGCTCCCGATCGCGTCGTGGCCGCCGTGCTGTGCCAGCCCGTCGGACATCGGCCGGAGAACCCGGACGTCATGTACAAGTCCGGGCGCGATGTCTGGGCCCCCGAGCTGCGCGCCCGGCGGCCCGAGATCACCATGGAGACCATCGAGGCGTATCTGCACGACCTCTATCGCGCGCGCCCGGACTTCGTGTACAGCGTGTCGCGCGAGTTCGTCCGCTCCTGCCGGACGCCGATGCTCGTGATGCCGGACGACACGCCGGCGCACCCCTATCAGACGGCCGTGGACATTGCCGCGCTCGCGCCGAAGTCCCAGTCGACGGTCTTCCCGTGGAGGGAGCCGAAGGACTTGCTCGAGAAGACGATCGACCAGGTGCGCGTCTTTCTGCGATCGCACCAGCCGTGACGCCGCGCACGTGACCCGAATCGCCAGCGTCGAGCCTCATCCGATCTCGGTGCCGTTGAACGACGTGCTGTGGACGGCGCACGAGGAGCTGAAAGCATCGAGCGTCATCGTGGTGGAGGTGCGTACCGACGACGGCCTCACCGGCTACGGGCAGATCCACGGCTCGCCGATGAAGGCGATCTGCGCCTGGGTCGAACGGTTCGGAGAAATCATCCGCGGCATGGACGCGCTCGCCCACGTCGCGGTGTGGGACCGGCTCTTTTCCCTCACGTGCCCGCGCCCCGGAGGCATCGCCGGAGCCGACGGTTTGCCGCCGCCGCTTCCCCGCGGCGAGCGGCCGCAGATCATGGCCGCCATCGGGGGCATCGACATCGCGCTCTGGGACATCAAGGGAAAGCACGCTGGCCTGCCGGTGTGGCGGCTGCTGGGAGGCGACAAGCGCCCGATTCCGACCTACGCGACAGGGGGCTACTACCGTCCCGGGGCGCCGGACACGGTCTATGCCGAAGAGCTCGCCGGCTTCGTGAGGGCGGGCTATCGCGCCGTCAAGCTCAAGACCGGGGCCGGAAGCCCGGCGGATGAGGCGAAGCGAGTGCGGACCGTGCGCGAGGCTATCGGCAAGGACGTCTCCCTGATGCTCGACATGAACGCGCCCTACGACGTCGACGGCGGCATCGAGTTCGCCCGCCGCGTCGAGCCCCTCGACATCTACTGGCTCGAAGAACCGCTGCACTGGTATCTGCAGCCGGCGGACTTCGTGCGGCTCGCGGCCGCCACGTCGATTCCGCTCGCGCACGGCGAGCGCGAGCTGACGCGCTTCACGGTGCGCGACTTCATTGCCAGCGGCGCGATCCGTTACGTGCAGTTCGACAGCACGCGTGCCGCGGGGTTCACCGAGGGGCTGCGCGTGGCGGCGCTGGCCGAGCAGCACGCGGTCATGATCGCGCCGCACACCGCGCCCGAGCTGCACGCGCATCTCGTCGCGGCCCTGCCGCGCTGTGGCTTCGGCGTGGAATCGCACGGCGATACCGCGCGGAATCCTCTGTCGCACCACCTGCTCGTCGGAGGCGCCGAGACCCGCGACAGCTTCGTGCACCTCAACGACAAGCCAGGCTTCGGGGTGGAGATCAACTGGGACTACGCCAAGCGCTATGCCGCCTGAAGGACAGAGTCGCCGTGTCGTCGAGGGCGGCGCTTACAGCGCCGCCTGGACGCGCTTGCGAAAATCCTCGGCGCCGAGGCGAAGGAGCCCCAGCGACGAGATCGTCACGAAATTCGCTCCGAGCTTGATGAACTCCGCGATGCCCGCAGCGTCGCTCGGGGCATTGCCGCCGACCCCCACGAGCTTGCCGCCTGCCCTGATTCTCGGAATGACCTCGCGCATGACTTGCCTGACTTCGTGCGCGGCGGGATTCCCCATGCTCTGCCCGAGGTCGCTGGATGCGACGTGCAGCACGTCGACCCCGGACACTTTCAGGATCGCGTCCAGATTGTCGACGGCCTCGGTCTCTTCGACCATGGGAATGACGAGCAGCTGCGAGTTCACCCATCGCGTGGATTCGTCTCGCGTCGTTCCGACACCGTAGTCGTGCGCGCGGCCCCCGGCCGCCATTCCACGATGGCCGTGGGGATGATATCGGGCGGCCCTGGCCACGCCCTCGGCCACCCGAGCGGTGTTGACGTGCGGCACGATGATCCCCTGCACGCCGCGATCGAGAAACCGGAGGATCGTCGAATCCTCGTGGTCGGGAATGCGAGTGATCGGCGTGATGCCGAACACCTCGGCCGCCCGGACCATGTGCTCGACCTCGTCGAGGCTCATCGGCCCGTGCTCGCAATCGATCATGACGAAGTCGTACCCGATCGCTCCGAACAGCTCGACGAGATCCGGCGCATGGCGGCTGATGATCGCGCCGAACACCACCTTGCCCCCGGCCAGCTTCGCCTTCGTCGTATTCGTCCGCACGGCTCGTTACGATAATCCCGATGGTCTTCATGAGCCAGAGCGGCCTGACCGATCCGAGCCGCGAGAACGCGTGGGCCGTCTGGTACGCCGATCACCTCAGGATCATGGTGACGGTGCCGGGCATCACGTCGGCGCAGCGGTTCACGACCGCCACGCCGGGGCATCCGCCGTCACTCGCGATGTACAGCGTCGCGTCGGCCGCGGTGTTCGACGATCCGTATTACCGCAGCATCCGCGGCATGGGCGAGTGGCAGCCGCTGATCGACACGCGCCGCTACCATCGGAACCTGTTCTCGGGTCTCGACGTCGCGCCCGACGTGCCCGAGGGCGCGGTCCTGATCGTGGCGGACCGCGATCGCCCGACCGAATTCCCGCGCCTCGCGCTGACCTGGCTCACGGCGGTCGGTCTCGACCGCTCGACCCCATATCGCGGCATCGCGGTTGTCGACACGGCGACCGCCGACGCGCTCGCGTCTCACGACGTCGCCGTCTATCGTCCGAACACGGGAGGAGGCACCCATGTCTGAAATCGGCAAGCCCCAAGCGCGCTCCTATTTCGCCCCTGCACAGGCGTTCAGGGATGGCACCGACACGCCGCGCGCCTTCCTCGAACGGTGCATCGCAACGATCGAAAAGCTCGATGCGCAGGTGGGCGCCTTCGTCGCGACCAATCTGCCGGCGGCCCGCGCCGCGGCGGATGCCGCCACCGCACGGTGGAAGTCGCGCACCACGCTGTCGCTGATCGACGGCATGCCGGTCGGCATCAAGGACATCATGGAAACGGCCGACATGGTCACCGAGCAGGGCTCGCCGCTGTTCGTCGGCTGGCGCGGCCGGCGCGACGCCGCGGCGATCGCCGCGCTCCGCGAGGCCGGCGCGGTGATTCTCGGCAAGACCGTGACGACGGAGTTCGCCGCCACCCATCCGCGCGGCACGCGCAACCCCTGGGACCTCGAGCGCACGCCGGGCGGATCGAGCAGCGGTTCGGCCGCGGCGGTCGCATCGGGCATGGTGCCGGCGGCGCTCGGCACGCAGGTGATCGGCTCGATCGTGCGGCCGTCGAGCTTCTGTGGCTGCATCGGCTACAAGCCGAGCGTCGGCGGCATCAACCGTGGCGGCAGCTTCGACGAGTTCAGTCAGAGCTGCACCGGCGTGCTCGCGGCGAGCCTCGCCGAGACGTGGACCGTCGCGCGCGCGATCTCGGCTCGCGCCGGCGGCGATCCCGGCTTCCCGGGCGTCTCGGGACCCATCGAGCTACCGCCGGCCCGGATGCCGCGGCGGATCGCGCTCCTCGAAACCGCGGGCTGGCAGAAGGCCACGGAGGAGGCGAAGCAGGCGTTGCGGCGGGCGCGCCGCACGCTCGCCGCCGCCGGCGTCGAGATCGCCGATCGTACCAGCGACCCGGCGATCGAGGCCGTGGAAGGCGCGATCGCCAACGCGTGGTCGCTGTCGATGGACATCAACGCCTGGGAAGGGCGCTGGCCGCTGAACACGTACGCGCGCGACATGGACCGGTCGGCCCTGAGTCGCTCCGCGCAGGACCGTCTCGCCAAGGCCGAGTCCATGACGCAGGAGCAGTACCAGGCGCGGCTCGCCGAGCGCCAGCGCGTTCGCGCGGTGCACGCCGCGCTGCACGACCGCTATGACGCGTGCATCACCCTGCCGGCGACGGGAGCCGCGCCGGTCGGCCTCGGATCGACCGGCGATCCGATCTTCGCCGTTCCCGGGTCGCTCCTCGGGACGCCGTCGATGTCGCTGCCCGTGCTGCAAGCAGAAGGACTGCCGCTCGGCCTGCAGGTGATCGGCTTCATGAACGAGGACGCGGCGTTGTTCGCGGCGGCGGCGGCGATCCTGCCGATCCTGGAGCGGACCTAAGCCCGGGTGACCTCGGCGCCCGCCGACGGCACCGCCGCCGAAGACGACGACCCGGATCGGTGCTGTCTCAAGGATGCGGTCCCCACGGGGCCGCTGTCAGCAGCTTGACCTCCTGCGACGCGAGCAGGGGACGGAACTTCACGGCGAAGCCTTCGATGAAGTCCTTGTTGGCGAATACCGCGGCCCAGTGCGCCCTGCGGTCGGCATCGTCGTCGAACTTCCACAGGTGGACCAGCTGGTTGATCGTGCCCGTGTCCGACTGAAAGTAGCCGATCAACTTCTTGTCCTGGCCGCCCTTCTGGAGCGCCGGGTAGCCGAACTCGCTGTACAGCTTGACCGCCTCGCCCATCTTGCCGACGTGGAGCGTGTACGTTCGCAACTCGTAGACCGTCATCCTGATCCTCCTACGATTGTTCCAGCCCGTAGAGCGCCGCGGCGTTGTCGCGCGTCAGCTTGCGGCGCATCTCCGGCGACAGGTGACGCATCTGCCGCTCGATCGCCGCTCGAGAGTTGGGCCAGACGCTGTCCGGGTGCGGATAGTCCGAGGCCCAGAGAAGATTCCGATCGCCGAAGAACGGGACGAGCGCCATCGCGACGTGGTCGTCCTGGAATGTCGCGTAGATCTGTCGCTTGAAGAGATCGCTCGGCTTCGTGACGAGCGCCGCGCCACCCTTGTCGGCCCAGAATTCTTTCGCTTCCCACAGCCGCCAGTGACGGTAATCGAGCTCTTGCACGAGCCACGGGAGCCATCCCGTGCCCGCCTCGGCCATCACCATGCGCAGCTTCGGATGCCGTTCGAGAATGCCCCACGCGAACAGGTCGACGAACGGCTCGAGGAAATTCGCGAGGAAGCCCTTCGTGTTCTCGAAGACGCTCGCCGCCTTGCCCGCGAACCGGTCGGTCGGCTTGGCGACGAACACCGTGATGTGCCACGAGAGAACGACGCCGCTCGCCTCGAGCGTTTGCCAGAGCGGCTCCCACGCCGGATCGTCGAGCTTGGGGTTGACGTTGGCGATCATCAGATTGACCTGGCGCACGCCGCCTTTCGCGATGACGCGTTCGAGCTCGGCGAGCGCGGCCTCGGGCGTCTCCGGCAGCATCGGCAAGCCGATGAGCCGGTCCGGCGCCGCCTTGCAGAAATCGAGCAGCCAGTCGTTGTAGACGCGATAGCAGGCGGAGCGCAGGACGGGATCGTCGGTCGAGATCTGGAAGATCGGTCCGAAGATCACCTGGGCCTCGACGCCGTCGCGGTCCATGTCGGCGAGACGCAGCTCCGGGACGGCAGGGCGGCGCGCGCTCTGGTCGTGGATCGCGGCACGGTCGAAGGCGTTGTAGAGCGCCTTGACCGGACGCGCCGAACCCGTCGCGGGCGGCTTGCCGTCCCAGCGGCCCCAGACCTTGCCATCGCATATCCACATCGCCTGTCCGTCCCGCTCCTCGACGTGCGGCGCGCGGTCGAGCAGCGAAGCCGGCAGCCGCGACGTCCACAGATCCGCGGGCAGCTGGCTGAGGTCCATGTGGTCGTCGCAGGAGATGAGCCGGTCAGTCATGTGATCCTCCCAGATAGCGGAAGACTACCCGATCATCGAGCTGAGTTGCACACGCCCGAGTGGTGGCGGAAGATCGCGCCATGGCGACGCTCGACCTGATCATCCGCGTCGCGCTCGCAGCCGCCGTCGCCCTCCTCGCGGCGCCGCTCGACGTCAGGGCGCGGCAGCCGACGAACGTCCGCGGATCGGATGGCTGGGAAGCTATTCGCTTGAACATCCTCTGACGCGACAGACAGTCGGCGCCTTCCGGCAAGGACTACGCGAACGCGGTTACGTCGAGGGGCAGAACATCATCATTGAATACAGGTTTGCGGAAGGTAAGCTCGACCGGGCTCGTGGCCAGCCTCTCTCGCCCGGGTGGAAATATCACCGGGAACACCTTCCTCGTGCCAAACGCGACAATGGGAATCGTGGTGGTCGCGTGCTTTAGAGCGATGGCCCCCGGCGTACCTCCCCCGAGGATGAGGTCCGGCTTGAGGCGGACCAGGTCAGCACCGGCTGCCCGCGATCTACGACACCAGGGAGTACGCCGACGTGGGCGGTCTCCTCTCTTATGGCCCCAACGTCCGTGAGCTGGCCCGGCAAGCCGCAAGTCTATGTCGACAAGATACTCAAAGGCGCCAAGCCTGCCGACCTCCCCGTCGAGCAGCCGACGAAGGTCGAGTTCGTCATCAACTTGAAGACCGTCAAGGCGCTTGGTCTCACGCCCCCGCCGTCAGTGGTGACACGCGCCGACGAAGTCATTCAGTGACTCGACCAGGAACGTTCTGCGGCCACGGATGCTGTCGTCAGCGCAAGTGTATGGAGGACGAAGCGAGCTTCCCGGATGTCGCGGACGATGTCCGCCGGGCGCGCGAGCGTGCGGAGCTCCTGCACGCAGGTCTCGATGGCGGCGAGCTTCTTCGCGAGGAGGTCGGCGTCGGTCACCGCGCCGGGACGGGGCGGCGCCGATCGCGGTCGAGAATGGGCTGGAGGTCGAAGAACTCGTTCCGCGCCCGGACCTCGAAGCGAATCCGGGCGCTCGGGTCGCGATCGAGAAGCAGGATGCCATCGCGAAGGACGCGATGGACGAGGTCCGCCGCCGCCGTGTTCAGCACGATGACCTGTACCGGGCGCTTCACCAGATGCTCGATGCGGCCCGCGAGGCCGAGCGGCAACCCCTCCAGCGTGGCGGGTGGCGTAGCCGCGTAGAGCACCGCCACGTCCACGTCGCTCCGGGGCCCGACGTTCCGCGCGCCACGCTGCCAAACAGATACGCGGTAATGATCTCGCCGGTCTGAGCCGTGAAAAACGCCCGGAGGCTCCGCTCGATCTCGACGCCACCGCTCGTCATGCCGAGATTTTACGCCGTCGGCGATTCAGCTCAGGCCGTAGAACCCGAGCGCGCCGCCGGCCAGCACCTGGTGCTTCGCCTCGGGGGACAGCGGCCCGAGCCGGTCGCGGAGCATCTGCGGCGCGCCCGGGAAGAAGCCGTCCGAGTGCGGATAGTCCGTCGCCCACATGATCTTGTGCGGCCCGATGTAGTCGGCCAGCACCGCGATGCTGCTCTCGACCGGCTCGAACGAGATCCAGCAATTGCGCTGGAACAGCTCGCTCGGCCGCGTCTTCGGCGCGGTGTGGTTGAAGCCCTGGTCGTCGAAGTGCCGGTCCATGCGATCGAGCCACGGCGCGATCCAGCCGCCGCCCGACTCGAGAAACGCGATGCGCAGCCGCGGATGACGGTCGACGACACCGCCCCAGATCACGCTGAGCGCGACCAGCATCATCTCCATCGTGTGCGAGATCATGTGGCGCGCAGCGCGGTCGTCCTCGAAGCGGTCGACGCCGACGGTCGGCATCGCGGTGGTCGAGCCCTCGTGGAAGCCGATCGAGAAGTCGAGCGCCTCGGCCATCGACCAGAACGGCTCGTACATCGGGTCGTTGATCATCTTCTTGCCGTGATACGGGTTGGGCCGGAGGAACCCGCCGCGCATCCCGAGCTTCTCGCGGGCGAAGCGCATCTCGTCGATCGCGAGCTCGACCGACTGCATCGGCAGCATCGCGACCCCGAACAGGCGCTCGGGATACGGCTTGCAGTAATCCGCGAGCCAGCGGTTGTAGGCGCGGCACATCGTCGCGGCCAGGCCCGGATCCTCGACGGCGCCGGCGAAGAGGCCGAGACTGGGATAGAGGAAGGCGGCATCGATGCCGTCGGCATCCATGTCGACGATGCGCGCGTGCGGGTCGAACCCGCCCTTGCGCCCGTCCGCGTATTTGCGGGTGGCGGGGTCGACGAGTCCCTGCCGGGCACCGACCGAACCCAGGCTGCCGATCCCGCGCGGATTGCCGAGCAGCTTGCCTTCGACGCTCAGGCGCTCCTTGCCGTTGTCGTCGATGACGAACCGCGGCCGGCGCTCGCGAAACTCGGGGTCGATGTACGTGTCCCACAGGTCGAGCGGCTCGAGGATGTGGCCGTCCGCATCGATGGCGTTGTACGCGCGTGTCATCGGCTATCCCTCCGAAGGCAATCGAACCGGGGCAATACTACTCCTTACCAGACCGCCGCGGATAGAGGCCCATCCGCCGCGCCTTCTCGATGACCAGCGCGGTGATCGCGTCGAGCGTCGGGGTCCCGGTCAGGGCGCAGATCGTGCTGGTGCTGAGGTTACGCACCAGCTTGTCCCAGATGTCGACGCGGATCGTCGCGGTCAGCGGGGTCGGGATGCCGGCGCGCTCGAAGGCCTGCGAGATCGTCTGCAACCGGCGCGAGATCGTGCCGTCGGGCTCACCAAGAGTGAAGCGGTTCTTGGTGCCGGGGGAATTGCGGATCACGCCGGGCTCGGCGATGGCGTTGGCTGAATTGATCATGCGGCCGACGACGCGCTCGAGCCCGACCGCGCGTTCGAGCACGCCCGCGGGGTCGAGGTGTGACAGATCGGGGCGCGGCACGCCGCCGTCCTTGAGCCGGTAGAGATACCACCACGGAATCCCGTTCATCGCGAAGATGACGGCGGTCTCGAGTCCGATCAATGTCTGCGGCTGTCGCGCGACGCCGGGCAGGACCGAGGATTTCATCGTGACCAGGACCACGTCCTGGTGGCCCAGGGTCTCGGGCCGGTCCGTCGCGTGGATCGGCGCGGAGGTACGCTCCTCGCCGATCCACAGCGTGATCCCGCGCTGGTTCATCGCCGCGAGCTGAGCGCCACGCGCGACCGCCGCGACCTCGATGCCCGCCGACGGGCCATGCGCGGCGAGACGCGCCGCAAGGTGCCCGCCGACGGCACCGGCGCCGAAGACGACGACCCGCAGGGCTACCTCGCGGCCGCCGGGAACGCCGGCAGGCCGATGAGAACGTAGGCGAACAAGCCCACCGCGAACAGGATCGTGGCGCTCAGCATGGCGTCGTCTCAGCTCTTTTTCGGAGACCAGCCATACGCTTTCGCGCAGGCGCCGCCCATCAGCATGGCGCGCTCACTCTCGCTCAGGCGATCGGTTCGTCGGAACGGCTCGACGGCCTGCTCGTAGTTGACGACCGCGAACGCGCGCGTCCAGTCGGTGCCCCACAGGCAGCGCTCGAACCCCCACGCGTCGAACACGCGCGCGAGCGGGTCCCAGATGTCCTGGAAAGGATACGGCTCGCGCGAGAGCGTGCACGCGCCGCTGACCTTGATCACCGCGTTGCGGCGCGTGGCGAGATCCAGCACCTTCGGCAGATCGGCCCACGGCTGCGGCGCGCGGTCGGCCGGCGTGCGCGGCTGCATGATCGCGAGATGGTCGATGATGAATCGCGTGTCGGGATGGCGGTCGATGATCGCCGCGCCCGCGTCCACGTTGCCCCAGCACAGCATGTTGACCGGAAAGTCGTGGCGAACCGCCGCGCGCAGGATCCGGTCGAGGCCCGGGTCGCTCGGATCGCGTCCCGCCTCTTTCGTCATCATGATCCGGATGCCGACCGTGCCCGGCGTCTTCTTCCAGTCGGCGATGACGTCGGCCACGTTCGGATCATCCGGATCGACCGGCTTGACGAGCCCGAACCGGCCGGGATGCGCGCGTTGCACCTCCACCGCGTAGCTCGCGTCGTAGCGGTACATGGAAAAGGCGGAGATGAAGATCGCGCCGGCGACGCCGACCTTGTCCATCGCCGCCACCATCTCGTCCCCGTTGACGTGATCGGGCCAGTTCGGGACGGTGTGCCAGGGCCGCTTCGGTGTGTTCGCCTCGTAGACGTGGACCTGGGAATCGATGATCGCCATGGGGCCGCTCCTCCGTGGTAGATACGAAAGACTACCCGACCGAGGAGAGGCGCAGATGGCGAAGTTCGACCTGATCGTCCGCGGCGGCCGCGTGATCGATCCCGCCCAGGGCATCGACGGCGTCCACGACGTGGCGGTGAAGGACGGAACGATCGCGCAGGTGGCGCCGCGGATCGCGGGCAAGACCGCGCGCACGGTCAATGCGCGGAGTCAGCTCGTGATCCCCGGCATGATCGACACGCACGCCCACATCTACCAGCACGTCACCGGCGACTTCGGGATGAACCCGGACGAGGTCGGCATTCGCTCGGGCGTCACGGCCGTCGTCGACCAGGGCGGCGCGGCGCCGCTCACCATCCAGGGCTTCCGGAAGTTCATCAAGGACCCGGCCGCCACGCGCGTCTATGCCTTCGTCTCGAACTACCTCGTGGGCGGGCTGCTCGGGCATCGCCACGTCGGTCTCTATGGGCCCCACGGCATCAACGTGCGGGAGACGATCAACGCGATCGAGAAGAACCGCGATTTCGTGAAGGGTATCAAGTGCCATGCGGAGGTCGGCGGCTACTCGCGCTGGGGCATCGAGACGCTGCGTCTGGGGAAGGAAGCATCGCGCGCCGCCAAGGTGCCGGTCTACGTGCACCTGGGCCGCCTCTGGGCGGAGGAGAACGGGACGGCGATCGATCCCGACCGCGTGATCGGCGACACGCTACCGCTGCTCGATCCCGGCGACATCCTCGCGCATCCGTTCACGAAGCATCCCGGCGCGTTCGTGTCGCGCGAGGGCAAGGTGCACCCGCTGATCTTCGAGGCCATGGCGCGTGGCGTCCGCATCGACGTCGGCCGCGGCGGCCACATGAGCTTCGACGCGGCGCGAATCGCGCTCGACGCCGGCGTCATGCCGTTCACCATCGGCAGCGACATCCACGGCTACACGATCCGGCGGCGGGACGAGAGCCGTGTGTGGGGCGAGGGCGCGTTCGGAGGCGAGCAGGGTGAGCTGACGACGATCGGGGGCACCGGCGCCTTCTCGCTCGTCCAGGTGATGAACGAGCTCATCGCGCTGGGCGTCGAGCTCGCCGGCGTCATCCGCATGGTGACGGTCAACGCAGCGACGATGCTTGGCCTGACCGACGAGCTGGGCTCGCTGGCGCCGGGACGCGTGGCCGATGTGTCCGTCCTCACGATCGACGAGGACGACTGGACGCTGCAGGACAGCCTGGGCGTGCGCATCAAGACCGCCAAGCGTCTGCGGCCCGTGCTCGCGCTGCGCGCGGGCAGGGTGCATCACGCGGAGTCGCCGCTGCTCGAGGAGCGGGTTCCCGAGGTCGCGTGATGTCCGCGCCTTAGATCACTCCGTCCGCCTTCAGCTTCGCCAGCTCGTCAGCGTCCAGCCCGCACACCTTGCCGAGAACCTCGGCGTTGTGCTCGCCGAGCAGCGGCGCGCGCGTGACTTCGGTCGACGACGCCGAGAGGCGGATCGGGCTGGCCGGCGTCGCCATGCGCCCGCGCGTGGGATGCTCGATGTCGACGATCATGCCGCGGCCGCGCAGGTGCTCGTTCGCCATCACCTCGTCGGAGTCCAGGACGGCGCCGCACGGGACGCCGGCGGCGCCGAGCAGCGCCATCACCTCGTGCTTGTCGCGCTTCGACGTCCAGGCTTCGACGATCGCCTCCAGCGCGTCGCGCCGGTTCATCCGCTCGGCGCGGTCTGCGAGGCGCGGATCCTTGAGGTCCGGATGGTCGATGACGCTGACGAGCCCCTTCCACATCTCCGGATTGGCGACGTGGATGAAGACGTAGTCGTTCGGACCGAATGGATGGCAGCGATAGAGATTCGAGGGCGCCGCGTTCGGCGAGCGATTGCCCTTGCGCGGAACGGGGGAGACGCCGAGCCAGTGGTCCCGGAAGTGGATGCGCGTCAGGTTCACCACGACGTCCTGCTGCGCGACGTCCACGCGCTGCCCGACGCCCGTCACTGAGCGCTGGACGATCGCTCCCAGGATGCCGATCGCCGCGTGGAGCCCGGTCGCCGTATCACCGATGCCCGACTCGATCCGCATCGGGGGCCCGTCGGGCTCGCCGGTGAGGCTCATCACGCCGCCCATCGCCTGCGCGATCATCTCGAAGCTCTTGTAGTTGGCGTACGGCCCGTCGCTGCCGAATCCTTTGACGGACGCGGTGATGATGCGCGGGTTGATCTTCGCGAGCGCGTCGTGCCCGAGGCCGAGCCGCTCCATCGCGCCGGGGCCGAGGTTCTCGATCACCACGTCGGCCGTCTTCGCGAGCGCCTGGAACATCTCGCGGCCGCGCGGCGACTTGAGGTTGAGCGTGACGCTCTTCTTGTTCAGGTTCATGAGGCAGAAGAAGACCGAGTCCACGCCCGGCTTCTCGCTGAACCCGTAGCGAGCCGGCTCGCCCGTCGGCGCCTCGATCTTGATGACCTCGGCGCCCAGCCACGCCAGCGACTCCGCGCAGCTCGGCCCCGCCTCGTAGAACGAAAGATCGAGGACCCGGATTCCCTCCAGCGCCGTACCCATTCGTCGGCCTCCTATGAGGCTGCTATCTTGACGAGCGTGCTGTGTCGAGACGCCACCGGGCTCATTGCTCCCTCCGGATCCGTGCTCGGTTGAGTCGCGGGGGGGATTCTAACGGCTTCCCGGCCAGAACCGAAGCCTTCCCATAGGGAGTCGCCGCGCCGGGGCCCCCAAGGCATCACGCCGGCCATCCCGGAAGGGTATGATCGGCGCCTCATTCTCCGGAGGTGCGACCAGTGGATTCCGATCTCTCTCTCGAGTTCTTGCGGGTCGTCGAGCAGGCCGCGATCGCGTGCGCGCACACCATGGGCCAGGGCGATCGTCACAAGTCCGACGACGTGGCGGTCGAGGCGATGCGGCGCGAGATGGACTCGCTCGCGATCGACGGCACGATCGTCATCGGCGAAGGCGAGCGTGACGACGCGCCGATGCTCTACATCGGCGAGAAGGTCGGACGCGGCGGCGGGCCGCGCGTCGACATCGCGGTCGATCCGCTCGAAGGCACCAACCTGTGCGCGACCGGCTCGCCGAACGCGATCGCGGTGCTGGCGGCCGCGTCAGCGGGCGGGCTGCTGCACGCGCCCGACCTCTACATGGAGAAGCTGATCGTCGGGCCGAGCTCGAAGGACGCCGTCGACCTCGACGCGCCCGTCGCCGACAACCTCAAGGCGATCGCGCGCTGCCTCGACCGCAAGGTCGCGGATCTCGTGGTCGTCGTCCTGGACCGCGAGCGGCACGGCGGCCTCATCGCGGAGATCCGCGCCGCCGGCGCCCGCATCCAGCTCATCACGGACGGCGATCTGTCCGCGGGCATCTCCGCGGCGGTCCGCGGCAGCGGCATCCACGCGGTCATGGGCACGGGCGGCGCGCCCGAGGGGGTCTTGACGGCGGCGGCGATGCGCTGCCTGAACGGTGAGATCCTCGCCCGGCTCGTCGTCAAGAAGCCCGAGGACGAGGAGCGGTGCCACGCGATGGGGATCACGGACGTGCGCCGCGTCTATCGCGCGCGGGATCTCGCGTCGGCGGAGTCGATCATCTTCGCGGCGACCGGCGTGACCGACGGCTCCTTCATGCGCGGCGTGCGCCTCTTCGGCGACGGCATCCGCACGAGCTCCATCGTGATGCAGACCGCGCCCCACCGGGTGCGTTTCATCGACAGCATCCACGTGGACACGCGGCCGGACGTGAAGATTCGCTTCGAGCGGTGAGCGTCACCGCACAGAGGAGACCGCATGACCACTGGTCCCACGCCCGAGCTCATGAAGGAGATCAACGCCGCCTTCAACAGCCGCGATGTCGACCGGATCATGTCGTTCTTCGCCGAGGACTGCACGTTCCTGATGGCGCGCGGACCGGAGCCGGACGGGCGGCGCGTGCACGGCAAGGCCGCCGTGCGCAAGGTGCTCGGCGAACGCTTCGCCGTCATCAGCGATATGCGCTGGGACCACGTGGACGCGTTCATCACCGGCAACCGCGCGGTCACGGTGTGGATGGTGACCGGCACCGGCTCCGACGGCGAGAAGCTCAACTATCGCGGCTGCGACCTCTACGAATTTCGCGGCGACAAGATCTTGAACAAGGACACCTACTGGAAACTGGTGGAGCACCGGGCCCGTCTGTGAGCGCGCCGTCGCGGCGGCTGCGCCGCCGTCCCTACCACGGATCGATGCACGGGTACTTCTTCGCGGTCCTCGGCGGCGTCGGCGGGAGCCGCTTCAAGCCCCGCGCGATCCAGTCGCGTGTGTCCGCGGGGTCGATCACGTCGTCGAGCCCGCCGCCGGCGGCGGCGTTGACCGCCTTCGCGCTCTCGTAGGCCTTCGCCGTCCGGCGCTCGAACTCCGCGAGCCGGGCCTCCGGATCCTCGATCGCCATCAGCTCCTTGCGGTAGCCGAGCTTCACCGCGCCCTCGATGTTCATGCCCGCGAACTCCGCGGTGGGCCACCCCACGCAGAAGAAACCGACCAGCGTGCCCGCGCCGCACATGGCCTGCGCGCCGAGGCCGTACGCCTTGCGCACGATCACCGTGAACAGCGGCGTCGTCATGTTCGCGCCGACGTTGAACAGACGCGTGCAGTGGCGGACCAGCGCCGTCCGCTCGACGTCGGGGCCCACCATGATGCCGGGGCAATCGATGAGGCTCAGCACCGGAAGGTCGAACGCGTCACAGAGCTGCAGGAACCGTGCGCCCTTGTCGGCGCCGTCCGAGTCGACGGCCCCTGCCAGGTGATGCGGGTTGTTCGCGATGACCCCCATCGGCCGGCCCTCGATACGGAGCAGCGCGGTGATGATGCCGATGCCGAACTGCGGACGGAGCTCGAGGACGGAGCCGGTGTCGGCCAGCGTCTCCACGATCGCACGCATGTCGTAGAGCCGGAGCCGGTTCTCGGGCACGGCGTGTCGCAAGCGGCGCTGGTCGGGCGCCTCCCACGTCGCGAGCGATCCCTGGAAGTACGACAGGTACGTCTTCGCGACGTCGACCGCCTCGTCCTCGTCCTTCACCAGGACGTCGACGACGCCGTTCGGGACCTGCACCGACATCGGCCCGACCTCCTCCGGCGTGTAGATGCCCAGGCCGCCGCCCTCGATCATCGCGGGACCGCCCATGCCGAGCGTCGAGCGTTCGGTCGCGATGATCACGTCGCTGCACGCGACCAGCGCCGTGTTGCCGGCGAACGTCCGGCCGTTGACGATCGCCACCAGCGGCACGTGCGCGCTGAGCTGCGAGAACGTCGTGAACGTGTGCGTGTCGACCGCCACGCGCGGCCCGATGTCGTCCTCGCCCGGCCGGCCGCCGCCGCCCTCGCCGAACAGGACGACCGGCAGCTTGAAGCGCTGCGCCAGCTCGAACATCCGGTCCTGCTTGTAGTGGTTGCGATGCCCCTGCGTGCCGGCGAGCACCGTGTAGTCGTAGTGGATGACGATCGCGCGTGCCCGCGTCTCGTCGAACAGAGAGCCGTTGATCGTGCACATGCCCGCGACGACGCCGTCGCCCGGCGTGTTCGCGCGCAGCGCCTCGATGGTGTTCCGCTGGTGCTGTCGCGCGACGACGAGCGGCCAGTATTCCTTGAACGATCCCTCGTCGACGAGGCGCGCGATGTTCTCGCGCGGCATGCGATAGCCCAGCGTGTGGCGCCGGCCGACCGCATCCGGCCGGTTCTCGTCGAGCCCGAGCGCGTGGCGCGCGTTGCTCTCGCGCAGGTCCTCGCGGATGTGATCCGGGTCCGGCGCCGCCGCGGCCGCGACGTCGCCGCCTCCGACCTCCGCGTCCTCGATGAAGACGATCGGATACCCTTCGCGCACCACGTCGCCCGGCGCCATCGTGATGCCGCGCACGATCCCGCCGCGCGGCGCGGTGATGACGTGCTCCATCTTCATCGCCTCGACGACCGCGACCTGCTGGCCCCGCCGCACCTGGTCGCCGACGGCGACGTCGATGGTGACGATGGTACCCTGGATCGGCGATGCGATCCCGGCCGCGCCGTCGGGCCCGGCCGGCGCCACGGGCGCGTCGACGTCCGCCGCCGAGCGCTCCGCCTTCACCCGCGCGTCGTGCGCGAACAGCGCGAGGGGATCGCGGCTCTTGACCCGCGCGCCGGCGAATCCGTCGTCGCCCGCCGCAGGGGCCGATGCCTCGGGCGCGAGCGCGCCGATGTGTTCGTCGACCCAGCGTGTATGCAGCGCTCCGGCCGCGAAGTCGGGATGCGTGAGGATGCTGCGGAGGAACGGCACGTTGGTCGGCACGCCTTCGATCCGGAATTCACCGAGGGCGCGCGCCGTTCGCCGCACCGCGCCCGCGAAGTCCGGCGCGTGGACGATGACCTTCGCGAGCAACGAGTCGAACGCGCTGCCCGTGCGATAGCCCGCGTACCCGAAGCCGTCGGTGCGCACGCCAGGCCCGTCCGGAGCCTCGTAGACCGTGAGCGTGCCGCCTCCCGGACGCACGGAGCCGTCCGACCCGATGGTCTCCATGTTCACGCGCGCCTGGATCGCGTAGCCGCGCGGTTGCGCGACCGCGTCGACACCCAGGTCTTTCAACGTCGCGCCCTGGGCCAGCCGGATCTGTGCCTGCACGAGGTCGACGCCCGTCACCGCCTCGGTGACCGTGTGCTCCACCTGAAGCCGCGCGTTCGCCTCGATGAAGACGAACCGCGCCGCCCGCGAGGCATCGACCAGGAACTCGAACGTCCCGAGGTTGGTGTAACCGACGTGCGTCGCGAGCCGGACGGCGGCCTGGATGATGTGACGGCGCAGCTCGTCGTCGAGCGCGGGGGAGGGAGCGATCTCGACGAGTTTCTGGAAGCGGCGCTGGACGCTGCAGTCCCGCTCCCAGAGATGCACGATGCCGCCATGCGCGTCGCCCAGGATCTGCACCTCGACGTGCCGCGCACGCGGAATGAACTCCTCGACATAGACGTCGGCACGGCCGAATGCGGCGCCGGCCTCGGACTGGCAGCGCCGGAACGCCGCCTCGACCTCGTCCGCCGACCGCACCACGCGCGTGCCGCGGCCGCCGCCGCCGGCCAGCGCCTTGATGATCATCGCGGCGCCAGGGCCGAGCGACCCGAAGAAGGCGCGCGCCTCGTCGAGCGTGATCGACTGATCGTGCCCGCGACTCACCGGCACGGATGCCGCGACGGCCGCGGCCCGGGCTCGCGCTTTGTCGCCGAACAGCTCCAGGGTCTCCACGGACGGCCCGACGAAGGTCAGCCCTGCTTCGGCGCACATCCGCGCGAAGTCGCCGCGCTCGGCGAGGAATCCGTAGCCGGGGTGGATGGCGTCGCAGCCGGACGCCGTCGCCGCCGCGATCACGGCCTCCGCGTTCAGGTAGGCGGCCGACCCCCGTCCTGGCAGCGCGCGGGATTCGTCCGCCGCGCGCAGATGCAGGCTGCGGGCGTCGTCCTCCGAATGGACGGCGACGGTGGGTATGCCGAGATCGGCCGCCGCGCGCGCGATGCGGATGGCGATCTCGCCCCGGTTGGCGATCAAGAGTCTCGTCATGGTCATCGCTGGACGAGCTCCACCATCACGCCCTCCGGCCCGCGCACGAACGCGAGATAGAGGCCCGGGCTGCGCATCACCGGCCCGACGGCGATCTCCGCGCCCTTGGCGCGCAGCTCCGCCACCGCCGCGTCCAGGTTGTCCACGGTCAGGCCAAAGTGCTCCAGCCCGTAGTGCGGAAACCCCGGGGCCGAACCGGTCTGCTCATGCGGATGCGGTGGCGCGATCAGCACGGTCTGCCCTCCCACCTTCATGCGCACCCGCATCTGCCCGGGATAGAGCGTGCCCGGCGGATAGATATCCCGCTTCACCTCGGCCCCGAACATCGCCTCGAAGAAGTGCGCCGTCGCATTCGGGTCCGGGCTCCGTAGATGAAGATGGTCGTAGCGGTACTCGGGCATACTTGTCCCCCCAACTCATCACCGAAGAACACGCGCTGCTCGGCTGATCCTCACGACCGCGCGCAGTGGTCGTGCGCGTGCCCCGCGGGCGGCGCGACGTCCAGCGCCGGATTCCCGTCGAAAAATCCCGCGGGCTTGAGCGCGAACCCGACACACGCGACCGGCATCACGGGCCAGTCCTCCGGGCGCGCCACGTGGTGGGCGCCGAGGCTGTACCAGAGCACGACGTCCTCGTTCTCCAGCGGCCGATCGGCGGCGACGTACGCCGGGAGGCCGGCGCCGCCGGGGTGCTGGTTCGGATAGTCGCCCGCCGCGTACCGCTCCGCCGGGTCGTGGCGCGTCACCCAGAGATGGTGCGCCATGAAGCCGGCCCGCCGGGCGACGCTCGAGTCACGGTGCGCCAGCGCGCGTACGTTCTCGCCGGGCACGAGCTTGTACGCCGTCGGCTCGCCCAGCCCGTTGCGCGCCTCCGCGCTGGTCACGAGCCAGTAGCGTCCGGCCAGCGGGTCGGCGTCGCGGCACGCCTCGGACTCGCGCCCGAGCAGCCGGCGATTCACCACCCACGCGTTGCCGCCGGGATTCTCGGCGCCGAGCGGCACCGCGGCGCTGTCGACCTCGTGGACCGCGTTGCGCACGCCGTCGACCATCATGTCGAGCCGGAAATTGAACCAGTGCTGATGGTTCGGCGCGTAGAGGCCCGGCGCGACGAGCGCGCCGTGCGTGGGACGCTCACCCGGCGCGATCGCGCCCGTGGAGACGATGCCGGTGAGCTTGAGTTGTAGCTCGAGTGTGCCGTCCTGATAGAAGTACCAGTAGAAGCCGTACTCGTAGTTGCCGACGGTGGCGATCGACGACACCACCAGCCGGCGCGAGCGGCGGACCTCGACGTGGCCCGTGCGGAAGTTCGTGTGCTTCCACAGGATGCCGAAGTCCTCCTCGTGCATGCAGATCGCGTTGCGGAGCACGGTAGGCACGCCGCTCGCATCGGCGACCACCGCGTCGAAGTAGCGGATCTCGCCGAGGCAGTCGCAGCCGAGCGTGAGCGCGTTCGCGAGCATCCCGATGCCGTACTCGCCCTCGTCGAACGCGTTCTTGCGCCAGTGCGTCGGAGCCGGATCTCCGTAGGGAACGACCATCTCGGCCAGCGAGGCTCTATAAAGGATGGGGCGCCGGCGGCCGCGATCGTCGTAGGCGACCGTGTGCAGCACCAGGCCCTCGCGCGGCGTGAAGCCGATGCGGAAGCTCCACTTTTGCCAGCTTACTTCCCAGCCGCGCACCTCGAAGCTCGGGCCCTCCGGCTGCGTGATCGAGACCGCGCGGAGATCGTGCCGGACGCCGTCGGGAAAGTGGGGAACGTTCTTCGGATCCTGGAGCGCGGCAGGGGAGTAGTTGCCGGCGTGAGGAGGCAGCGGCACCACGCCGTGGTCCTCGATCTCGACCACCGTCATCGCGTCCATGTCGACGATCGCGACGACACCCTCGATCGGCCGCGCGTAGCCGTTGTCGTCCGGCTGCGCGCGGATCCAGGTGAGCGCACGGATCAGGCGGCGCTTGGGATCGTCGGCGACGCCGTAGTAGCCCGCCGACCACGGATCCACCATCGCGAGCTCGAAGTCCTCCACGCCGCGCTTGCGAAGCGCGGTCTGCCAGGCGGGACTCGCGCGCACCAGCCGCTCGCACGCGAAGAACTCGTCGATCGTGATGGACGGCTGCACGCCGGGCACCTCGCGCCAGGAGACGATCGCGCCGGTGGTGAGCGACACCACCGCCTCGCACGTGGCGCGCATCTTCCGGTCGCGCAGCACGAGGAACGCGCGCCGCTCGATCGGCCCACCCTCACGGAACGCGAGCACGACATCCTTCGCCGGCTCGTGGAGCGCGACGCTGACGAACAGCACGTCGTCGCCGGGCGCGCGCTCGCGGCGCACGATCGCCACGGCGGTCTCGATCTCGGCCGGGGTCAGCGGGTCGAGCGGGTGGTTCACCGGGCGGCTCGCGCAGCTCGTCGTCTCCATGATCCTAGCCTCCGTGCCTCGCGTTCGGTCTCGCCGGCGACCGTAGGGCCGGACCGGCGCGCCGTCAAGTGAGCACGGCGTAGAATCGTCGTCCGACGCGCGGAGACGGAGGACGACATGCTGAAAGATCGCTTCGGCAACGAGCACGCCCCCGGAGTGCCCTATGCGCGCGGGAAGATCCTCACCGGCACCGAGGACGACTTCCGCAAGGTGCGGCAGGCGTGGCGGCACATCGAGGCGCGCGTGGCTGCCGGCGGGCTCGGGGCCGTCTTCAACTTCTCCGGACTCGAGCACGGGCTGCCGCTGGAGCCCTCGGAGCTGCCCATCGCGGACGACTTCATCGCGCCCGCCCTCTACGTCGAGAAGTTCACGCGGGCCGCGCTCGACCACTTCGGCGGCGATCCCGCCCGTCACGACGCCGCCTTGTTCAACCGCCTCACCGGTGCCACCTACGCCACGCACCTCACGCTGGTGAAGCCCGGCGACGTGGTGGTCGGCGTGTCCGCGAGCTACAGCCACCCCTCGGTCGTGCGCGCCGTCGCGCAGGCCGGCGCGAAGCTCGTCGACACGCGCGGCGTGGAGGCGTTCGCCGAGGCGATGGAGCGAGAGTCGAGCGTGTCGCTCGTGGCGCTGACGCGGCTCGCGGTCACCTACGAGATCCTGTCCGTCGACGAGCTCCGGACGATCGTGCGGCTCGCCCACGACCGGGGCGCGCTCGTGTACGTCGACGATGCGGGGGGCGCGCGGGTGGGGCCGGCCGTGTTCGATCAGCCGCGGACGCTCCAGCTCGGCGTCGATCTCGTCGCCACCGGGCTCGACAAGTACGGCACGGTCGGGCCGAGGCTCGGAGTCCTGGCGGGCGACAGGATCCTCGTAGGGAGGATTCGCGGGCGCGCGTACGAGATGGGGCTCGAGGCCCGGCCCTTCCTCTATCCGGCCGCCTTCCGCTCCCTGGCCGGATCGACGCCGGAGCGCGTGCAGCACCTCGTCGAGACCTCGCGCGAGGTCGCCGCCGCCGTGCGCACGCTCGTCGGCGATCGCGTCCACGAGACACCGGTGATCGCCGAGCTGCTGGGCGAGGACATCCTCGAGATCGCGATGGAGCGCGCCGGCATCACGACGCGGCCGGTCGTGCCCTACGAGGCCGCCTCCGCGCTCGCGATGCTGCTGCTGCGCGACCACGGCATCATCACCGTGCAGATGGTGGGTGTGCCGCCGGGCACCTCCGCGGTGATGCTGAAGTTCATCGCGCCGGAAACGCTGGCGCGGTTCGGCGGCGCCGAGGCCTACGCGCGGGCGATCGACGACGGCCTGACGAAGCTGGGGCGGATGCTGGCGCGGCCCGAGGACATCGCCCGGCTGCTGCTAGGCGAGTGAAGGCGGCGACGCCGCGAACTTCGAGCCCGCCAGGCAGTGGCGCCCGACCGGGTCCTGCCACAACGCCTGCGCGGCGTGAAGCTTCCCGAGCGCGCGGGTGACCGAAGAAAATCCGGCGTTCGGGAACCGCTCCGCGATCTCCGCGAAGTAGAGCGGCGTCGTCTCGAGCACCGCGCGGATCTGTTCGGCCAGCGCCGCGACGTCGACGCCCGGCGCGGCCTCGGACGTCCGCTCGACGCCGTTCGCGAGCACGTCCTCCAGCTTCACCACGCCCGCGTACGCGTACGTGATGCGCTCGTAGCGCTCGCGCGGAACGTTCTCGGGAATCGTCGCGTCCACGCCGCACTTCGCGGTCGTCGGGATGTGGCCGTGCGACCGAGGCGGGGCCAGGCTCGGATCGAGCGGCTTCGAGCGCGCATCGCTGATGATGACCACGTCGCGGTCCGCCTGCACGCGCGTCGAGATCGCCCACTCGACTTCCGTGCCGTCGAAGACGTCGATGTCGTCGTCGACGATCACGACGTGCTTCATGTCGGCGACGGAGAGCGCGGCGAGGATGGCGTTCTTGCCGTCGCCCGGATGCTTTCTGATGGCGATCACCGCGTGCCAGTGGCAGCACCCTCCGGGCGTGACGTTGATCGCGGTCACCTGAACGCCGGCCTCCTTGAGCACCCGGCGCAGCGCGGCCTCGTAGATCGGCGCGCTCACCCAGATGTTTTCCCACGGCATGTGGAGCGCGTAGTAGATGGCGTCGCGTCGCATCGCGATGGCCTTCACGCGCACCTGGGGGTTCCAGTGCAGCCCGCCCATCAGGCGCGTGAACTCGCCGAAGCGCCCTTCGGGCTTCGTCCATCCCGTCGGAAGGATCTCGGCTTCCAGCACGATCTCGGCGTCCGCGATCGCGAGCGCGTCGACGGTCTCGCACGGCGTCAAGGCCACGGGCGCGCCGCGGAGGCCGCCCGCGATCGCCATCTCGCTGGTCCCGATCGGCGCCTTGTACGTCGACGCGATCAGCTCGAAGGGGTGCGTGCCGATGTTGATCGAGATCGGGAGCGGCCGGCCCGCGGCGTACGCCCGCTCGGCGAACTTGCGCAGGTTGTTCGGCGTGACGATGTCGATGCCGGTCAGATTCTGCTCTTTCACCTGGAATCGATAGATGCCCGCGTTCAGCCCGTACTCCGGATCGCGCGCCAGCGTCACGCCCGCCGTGATCATCGGCCCGCCGTCGTAGACCGAGAAGAGCGGGATCGGCAGCGCGAAGAGATCGACCTGGTCACCGGTCCGGACGATCTCGCGAGCCGGACCGCTCTGGACGATCACCGGCTCGATCGGGCGATCCATGCCCTGACGGAGCCTGGCCTCGGCCTCGGAGAAGCGACAGCCCATCGCGATCGCGATGCGCTCGCGGCTCTTGATCAGCCCGGAGAGCACCGGCATCTCGTAGCCGATGACGTCGCGGAAGAGCAGCGCCGTCTTCGCCTGGTCGACCAGGGTCGCGATGTGGCGAATGTCCACCGGGGCCTTGATCTCGGTCAATTCTCCGGCGGTGCGAAGATCGTCGAGGAGCGCGCGCAGCGTCATCGTCTCCTCCCGGTACAGCGAGGACACCCAGCGTGTCAACGGATTGTCTCCCAGAGCGGCGCACCCGATCCAGAGAAACGCGCCCGCGGCGCCCACGGCGCCAGTCCTTCATCGGAGGTTGATCGGGGCCTCCATCCGCTCCGCCATCCGGCAGAGATCGAGAAGGCGGCCGAGGATCGGTTGGCCCCCGGCGTCGATGAACACCTCGTAGAGGTTCGCATACGATGCGCCCGACCCGGCCGCGCGGCTCTCCCAGTGGGAGTCGAACGGCTCGGGCGGAAGTCTCTTGAAGGCCTCCACGATCGTCTCCAGCTCGCGTCGCAGCGAGTCGAGCTCGTCGACCTTCCATTCATCCGGCTCGAAACGGCACAGGAAGACGGGGAATCTGGAGCCGAACTCTCCGTCCTCCAGCGCGTTGTGGATGCTGTCCCGCAGGTAGTAGAAGTCGTCGATGCTCGCAGTCTCCACGCTCCCGATCTTTTGTGCCCCGCGTGCGATGAAGAATTCCACGAGCCCGCCGCCGTTACCGCTCCACGATCAGATCGAAATCGCCGTCGAGGACACGATCGAGCCGGCCCGTACGCCAGTGGCGGACGCCGTCGCGGACCAGCGGCGAAGGCTGTTCGCGATAGCGCCGGACGATCACCGGCGCAGCGTTACGCCGCGCTTGCAGCGCGGCAGCCACCTGCGCGCGCGCGCCCTCGTCCCCACCGGCGGGTGGATCGGTCGGCTGCGGCACGACGGTCACGCGCGCGCGGGCACGCGCGTACCCGCGATCGTCGCTCGGCATCTCGAGGACGTGGACGCCGTCCTCGGGCTCGAGGATCGGATACGCGGCGAACCCTGACACGGCGAGGACGAGCCGATAGGGCGTCACGCCGTCCGCGCCGGTCTCCTCGATGACCTCGAGATGCATTCGCCGCGCGTGCGCCCACCGTCGATACATCCGGCCGATCCGGACCGCGAACGCGTCCGCGTCCGCGTCGGCAGGACCGGCCTCCGCCCCCGCGGCCACGGCGAGGAAGGCGTCGCGCGGCCCGCCCTTCTCGAGCGCGCCGAGCGCGCGCTCGATGAGGTAGAGCTGTTGCGCGAGCCGCCGGACGAGGTCGAGTGGGAAGCGGGACCGGAGGTCGCGACGCCGCGTCGACCCCAGGCGCGACAGGAGCGACCCGGCCGTCTCGACGGCCGTCTCGAGGCGATCCATGTATTCGGCGATCCCGAGGATGGCGAACCGGTCGGGCGCTTCCCAGAAGCTGCTCGCCCGCATGCGTCCGAGGTGCGCCCCCTTCTGCTCGCGCCACGTCTCGGCACCGATCTGTCCCAGCAGACGCTCGTACAGTCCCTGCAGGAACCGCATCTCCGGCAGAGTGCCGCGCGGGTCGAGCACGGCCTCCTCCACACGCCGCTCCGGAGGTTCGGCCGTGACGACCGATGCGGGCACGGGGCCATCGCTCTCGGGGGCGTCCGGGTCGACGAAGACCGCGTCGATCCGCCCGCCGTCGCTCCGCAGGAACAGGAACTGATCGCCCGCCGGCGCCTCGCGATTCACGATCGCGAGCGCGAGCGGCGCCAGGACGTAGCGCTCGATGGCTCGCCGGAGGGGTCGTGCGCCGAGATCGGGCGTGAAGCCACGATTCAGCAAGAACTCGATCGCCGACTCGTCCCACTCGATCGCCCATGCGCGGCGGCGAAGCCCGGGGCGCTGGAGCATCGCACGCAGCTCCTTGCGGAGGAGCTCACGCATCACGGTGCGGTCGAGGGGGCGGAACACGACGACACGGTCGATGCGATTCAAGAGCTCCGGCGGGAACGACTGGCGGACCGCGCGTTCCACCACCGCCGGTGCGAATTCGGCGCTGGCGCTCGCGAACCCGATGGACGTGCCGGTCGGGACGGCGGCGCCGAGATTCGAGGTCATCACGATGAGCGCGTGACGGAAGTCGGCGACGTTGCCCCGCCGATCGGTGAGCCTGCCGTCATCGAAGATCTGCAGGAACAGGTTCCAGACGTTGCGGCTCGCCTTCTCGAACTCATCGAGCAGCACGACGGAGAACGGCTGGCGTCGGATGGCGTTGACGAGCGCGTGCGACTCGCTCATCACCTCGCCGTCGCCGAGGATGCGGCTGATCGACTCCCACGTCTGGAACTCGCTCATGTCGAGCCGGATCATCCGGTCCGGCGAGCCGAAGAGGAACCACTGAGCAGACCGGGAGTCGCAGACCCGGGAGTGAGCGGGGCGACGACGATGTCCTTCCTTGCGGCCGCTGCGGCGGCTGCGGAGCGGGACATGAAGGCGGCAACGGCCGCGTCGGTCAACGCCTGCGTCTCCGCGCGCGTCAAGCGCTGGCAGACGGGCTGGACGATGATCTCCTTCGCCGTCGCGGTCCTCTTCTCGCCGATCTTCTTCGTTCCGACCGGACAATCGCTGGCGGCCAGCGTGGGCGGAAGAGCCACGACGCCCGCGACGATGATCGCGATCGTAAGGCCGCGCCGCGTCCTCATCGTGCGTTCTTCTCGTCGGGAGCTTCCTTGATGATCGCTCCACCCGGGTCTGACGCGGGTCCGAGCCGGGGACGGCGCGATAGCCGTCCATGAGCTCGACGTGGACCTCGCCGGGCGCGCGGTTCTTCGCCCATCGAAAGCCCTCGGCCGGACGCAGTTGCCCGTCTGATCCGAAGACGACGTTCGGATGTCGTGGATGCGGCGTGCCGCCGGGGACGCGCTCGACGCGCGGAGCAGTCGGGTCAGAGCCGGCACCGATGCGATAGCCTTCCTTCGGCTCGACGCGCATCTCGCCGGGCGCGCGATCACGACCCCACGTGAATCCCTCGGCGGGACGCAGCTTGCCATCGGCGGTGAAGACGACGTTCGGATGACTTGGATGCGGCGTGCCGGCGGGCACGCGCTCGACGCGCGGCGCGTCCGGATCAGACCCCGGAACGATCCGGTAGCCCTCCTTCAGCTCGACGGCGAAGCTGCCCGCAGGTCGGTTGGGTACCCACCGGAAGCCTTCCGCGGGGCGCAGCCTCCCGTCGGCCGTGAACACGACATTGCGATGCCGCGAATGGGGCGTGCCGTCCGGTACGCGTTCCACACGCGGATCTTTCGACCCCGCACCCTGCGCCCACTGGAAGCCTTCGGCGGGCAGCAGCGTCGCGTTCGGGCCGAAGACGACGTTCGGATGGCGCGGATGGCGGGTCCCGGCCGGCACGGGCTCGGCGCGCGGCGGATGCAGTGACGTGATGCGGTAACCCTCGGCGGCCGCGAAATCGCCGGTCGGCGTGATGACGAAGGTCGGATAGCGCGGATGCGGACCGGGCGGGGTGCGGCGGTACGTGTAGCCACGCCCGAGAGATGGGCCATGGACCCGCTCCCATAGCGCTTCCGATTCGAGGTGACCGCCGACTCCATACACGTAGTGAGGGTTGCCCGGGACCGGCGTGCCGGGCGGCACACGACGAACGCGGAAGCTCCCGCTCGCAGGCGGCGTAATCTCCCACTCCCATCCGTCCGCCGGACGGATACCGCCGTTGCCGTCGAAGACGACGTTCGGATGCCGAGGATGCCGAGTGCCGTCACGGAACGGTCGCACCTTGAAGGTGCTCGCCGACGGGGGGTCAGTGAGCCACGCGTATCCCTCGGCGGGCCGGAAATACCAGTTCTCTGCCCACACGACGTTCGGATAGGTCGGGTGCGCGGTCCCGACTTTGGGCGGCGCTGGCGGCGGCGGTTGCGCCGCCCCGCCCGAGCCGCCGCCGGGAGCACCGTGCGCTGTCGTTTCGGGGCCCGACGGACCGGACGACCCGGGCCGCGGGCAATTCCCATCAGGACCCACGGGGGTCAAGTCGCGGCACTGGTACCCCTGGGTCTTGGTGCTGGCGGATTGCTCGAGCTGCCGCTGCTACTCGATCCGAATCCCGTGCTGGGACCGAAGCCTGTGTTCGGGCCGAACCCCGTGCCCGACGAAGGCTGATCGGGCTTCGTCAACCGGGACCCGCCGGGGCCCAGCCCGGATTTGTTCTGTGCCAGACCGTTTGCCGGCGCGAGCCCCGCGACGAGGAACACCAGCAGGGCGATACCGCCGAGCCACCCGAACGATCCGATGGAAGGCATGCATCCACTCCTTCTGGCCCGCGCATAGTAGGGCGACTCGCGCCCGATAACAATCACGCGGCCGGAGTGCGAAGCGACAGACGGGACGTTGGCGCGCGTCTTCGTCGAGCACCTGGCGGCGCGAGACGGAGAAGAACTTCGCGTGGGCGAAGCACGAGCCCGACAACGTCTTCCGCCTGGACCAGAACGTTCCGCCGGCTACACCAGCTCGAATTCCTCCACGCTGACTTCCCCGCCGAACCACGCGCGGCGGAACGCGTCGACGTCCGGATAGCTCGCCTGCGGCAGCCGCTTGAGCGTGAGCTGCACGCGCAGCGGCCGCACGTCGAACGGGTACGGCGCGAACTGGACGCGGCGAGGCCCGACGGGCGTCATGGCCATCCGCACACCGTCGTCGTCGCCGCCCGTGTAGCTCACCGGCACGGGCTCGACGAAGTCCTCGTACGGCTCCTGGCAGCAGAAGTAGAGGCCGAGGAGATCCCAGATCTGCATCAGCCGATAATTGATCCAGCTGCCCTTGGCGTCGAGCGAGGCGCGCAGCTCCTCCTGCCGCTTCTCGTTGCGCGCGATGAACGCCTCGACTTCCGGCGAGAGCGCCGTGAGGTTGTAGCGGCCGGCCGGATGCTTGATCTTGCCGTAGCGGCCCTTCCACAACCCGGTGCGGTGCATGCTGACGACGAGGCCGGAGTACGGATCGATGTCCGTCATCCAGTCGAGCACCCACTGGTAGCCCGCGAGCTGCCGGTCGGTCATCGGGACGCCGAGGAACGGATACGGCTCGCCCGTCTCGGGATGCGTCAGCGGCCGAGTCTCGTACTGGAGCCACCCGTAGTCGTGATACGTCGCGGCACGCACGACCGAGTCGTACGGCGCGGGTGCCGCGAAGTCGCGGTTCCCCCAGTGCGCGGCGAGCTGCCCGACGAAGCGGGAGTGATCGGTCTGGCCGATGAGCGTGAGCGATCCGGCGGGATCCTTGCGGACGATCATGGCCGCCCTCCTTGCCGTGTTCGGGACGAGGTTCGCATGATTTCTCCGGAGCGCGCAATCTCCGGGAGCGCCTGAGGGCCCGAGAACCAGATCGCGAGCTCCGTCACGCCGGCCTCTCCATACGCGCGGCACTGCTCGAGACATTCGCGCGCGGTCCCCGCGATCGCGTACTGGTGGAGCAGGGCGTCGTCGATCACATGGGCGGCCGGCTCGCCTGCGATGAGTCGTTGCACCGTGTGCTCGAACTTCTCGGGATCGACGCCGTTGTAGTCGCGCAACGCGGACTTGGTCGCCGCGGACGTGCCGGTGCTCTGCCAGAACGCGCTCAGCATTCCCCCGACCATCACCTTCGCCCGCCGGCGCGCCTCGGTGCCGTCGTCGCCGACCGCGCACGGGACGTACTGAATGGTTTCGCGGGGCGTCGACCGTCCTGCCGCGGCCGCGGCGCGGGCGACGATGTCGACGGCGCGACGCGTGAACGCGCGCGGCGACAGGTTGGAGATCATCAGACCGTCGGCGAGCTCGCCGCAGAGACGAAGCGCGCGATCGCCCATCGCCGCCATGAGGATCGGCATGCCGGGACGTCTCAGCGGAAACTCGAGGCGCACGTTGCGCGCGGAGAAGAGCGTCCCCGCATGGCTCACCGCCTCGCCGCGAAGCAGCCCCCGCACGATCGCCATCGCGTCCCGCATCGCGGCCATGCGCCGCTCGCCCGGCAATCCCATCTGCGCGACCCTGGTGCCCGAGCCGATGCCGACCACGGCGCGTCCACCGCAGAGCTCGTCGAACGTCGCCATCTCCATCGCGATCAGCGTCGGATGACGGTTGAAAGGGTTGAAGACGCCGGCGCCGAGCCGGATCCTGGTCGTCGCGAGCGCGCAGGCCGTCAGGGCGGGAAGCGCGCCGCGCCCGAATGGATTTTCCGCGAACCAGAGCGTGGTGAATCCCGCGTCCTCCGCCGCGCGTGCCTGCTCGACGCATGCGCGCGCCGGCACGCTCCCGGGCACCCGGAGCGCGATGCGCGGCAGCTCAGACATCGCCCGGCCGCGGCCCCGCGGAGGCTTCGGAGAAGTGCCCGTGCCTGGTCTTCCAGGCGCCGGACTCCTTGACCATCACCATCGTGGACCGTGAGACGAACGACGCCTTGTCGGCGTCGTACGCCAGCCGTTCTTCCTCACGTCCTTTCCATCGGCGCTGTGTCTTGCGATGACACGTCACCAGCGCCATGTCGCCGCGGATCAGCACGTTGACGTCGTACGGCTCCCACACGCCGGTCTCGACGCGCTGGCTGTAGTACTGCCAGAGCCGCGTCCACTGGTCCAACCCGACATACGTGTGCCCGTTCATGTTGAAGAACACGTTCGTCGAATCGTGGCTCCAGGTCTGCGCAAGCTTCTTCCAGTCGTACGTCGCGTTCGCCTCGATGTAGCCGTGCAACGCCTCGATGACCAGGGCGCGGTCGGCGTCCGACCCGCCGTCGAAGACGATTGTCTGGGACATCGGCATTCTCCTTTGCCGTCCTCTGGCGCATGGCTCCGGGTGGGCATATCCTCGCGCCACTCCGCCCAGCGGTGCCCGTGAAAGGTGAAGGAGGATCACCATGCACAGGACACGCGTGTTGTGCGTCATCGCGGCGCTCCTTGCCCTGGCCGCGCTCGTCATCACCCCGGCTCGGCTCCCCGCGCAGCAAGCCGCCGCCGTCGCCATCGACAACGACGACATCGGAGGTGTCGTGGGGAGCCCGAAGGGCCCGGAAGCCGGGGTGTGGGTGATCGCGGAGACCATGGACCTCCCCACCAAGTACGCCAAGATGGTCGTCACCGACGACCGGGGGCGGTACGTCATTCCCGACTTGCCCACCGCGAACTACAGCGTGTGGGTGCGCGGCTACGGGCTGGTGGACTCGCCGAAGATGCGCGCCAAGCCCGGCCAGCAGGTCAATCTCACCGCGGTGCCGGCGCCGGACGACCGCGCGGCGGCGCACTACTACCCGGCGATCTACTGGTACTCGATGCTGAAGATGCCTCCCGCGAAGGACTTCGGCGGCACGAGCGACATCCCGAAGAACGTCACCCCCGAGCTCTGGCGCATGCGGATGGGGAACACGGACTGCATCGGCTGCCATCAGCTCGGACAGGAATCGACGCGGACCATCCCGGCCCAGTTCGGGGTCTTCAAGACGGGGGCGGAAGCGTGGGCGCGCCGCATCGCGTCCGGGCAGACCGGCGAGCTGATGATGAACCGGCTCGCCGTGCAGCTCGGCGGCGTGCCGTTCAAGTACTTCGGCGACTGGACGGATCGCATCGCGAAAGGTGAGCTGCCCAGGACGAAGCCGCCGCGTCCTCAGGGCGTCGAGCGCAACGTCGTGGTGACCTCGTGGGAGTGGGGCTCGCACAAGACGTTCCTGCACGACCTGGTGTCGTCGGACCGGCGCCATCCCACCGTCAATGCCTACGGGCCGCTCTACGGCTCACCCGAGTATTCGACCGACGACATGCCGATCCTCGATCCGAAGAAGCACCAGGTCACGGTCTTCAAGATGCCGGTCGCGAATCCCGAGGCGCCGGAGTCGTTCGGTCCGCCGTTCCACGCCTCGGCGATGCCGAAGATCATGCAGCCGTCGGCCTACTGGGGCGACGAGAAGATCTGGAGCCAGCGCGCGAACAACCACAACGGCATGTTCGACCGGAAGGGCCGCGTGTGGTTCGCCGCGGCCGTGCGCGGCATCGAGAACCCCGGCTACTGCAAGAAGGGCTCGGACCATCCGTCGGCCACGGTGTTCCCGGTCGAGCGCTCGGGACGCCAGGTGACGATGCTCGATCCGAAGACGATGAAGTACCACTTCCTCGACACCTGCTTTGGGACGCACCATCCGCAGTTCGGCTACGACGCCGACGAGACGCTGTGGCTCTCGGGCAGCGGTCCGGTCGCGGGCTGGGTGAACACGAAGGTGTGGGACGAGACCGGCGACGCGGCGAAGGCGCAGGGCTGGGCGCCGTGGGTGCTCGACACGACCGGCAACGGCAAGGTCGACGCGTGGACCGAGCCGGACAAGCCGGCGGAAGCGGGCAAGGACATGCGCATCGCGGGATCGGGCCCGTATGCCGTGATGCCGCATCCCACCGACGGCTCGGTCTGGTACACGTTCAACGTGTTCGTCGGCCGTCCGGGCTTCCTCCGCTTCGACCCGAAGACGAAGCTGTCCGAGTACTACGTCGTGCCGAAGGAAGGCATCGGCGTGCGTGGCGGCGACATCGACAAGAACGGCGTGCTGTGGGGCTCGGGCGCGAACGGCACGATGGTCAGCTTCGATCGCCGCAAGTGCAAGGCGCCGCTCAATGGTCCGAAGGCCACCGGCGATCACTGCCCCGAAGGCTTCGCGTACTACAAGTATCCGGGGCCGAGCTTCGAAGGCTTCGAGAGCGGCAGCGCCGAGGGGAGCTACTACAGCTGGGTGGACCATCACAACACGGCGGGCCTCGGCGAGAACATTCCGATCTCGACCGCGAACCTGAACGACGGATTCGTCGCCTTGAAGGACGGCAAGATGGTGCTGATGCGCATCCCGTACCCGATGGGATTCTTCGCCAAGGGGTTGGACGGGCGCATCGACGACCCGAACGCCGGCTGGAAGGGCCGCGGGCTGTGGAGCACGAGCGGCGACCGCACGCCGTGGCTGATGGAAGGCGGCAAGGGGTCGAAGCCGCGCGCCGTGCAGATCCAGGTGCGGCCCGATCCCCTGGCGAAGTGATCGGCTGATGCCCCGGCGCGGGGCGCTCGCGAGCGCTCCGCGCCGAAGGGAACCCGGAAGGCGTGGATCAGCGTGCCCAGCATGATGTAGGACGCGTGCGGCCCGCTGCTACACTCCACCGTGCTTTTCTCACGGGGAGCTTCCCGATGATCGACGCCGCGACGTGGTGCTGTGGCCGCGCGGGGTCGCGATGGCCCGCGCCGATCGCCGGCGCATCCGATGCGCCGTCCGACGCCGCGCTGCGTCGGCATGCGCGCCGGCCGGGTGGCGATCGTCTGTCTCGCCGACGTGGCCGACGCGCCGGTCCTCGAGCGCGATGCGAGCAACGTGCTGCGCGCGCTCCGCGTCCCCGCGCCCGGCGAGCTGTACCAGCATCATCTCGCGCGGCTCGCGTGGATCGACGCGCTCGTCGCGCGCCGCGGGATTCGCCGCGCGCTGACGCCCGCCGACGTCACGGCCGCGCACGCCGCGGGCGCGCCCGCGATCATCCTCGACAGCGAGGGACTCGACTTCCTCGAGATGAAGCTCGAGCGCCTCGAGGAGTCGTATCAGCGCGGTGTCCGGACGATGCAGCTCGTGCACTACACGCCGAACGACATCGGCGACTTCCAGACCGGCGCCGTCGTCCACAAAGGCCTGACGCCCTTCGGCGCCGACGTGATCCGCGCGTGTCACCGGCTCGGCGTGGTCGTCGACGTCGCGCACGCGACGGCGGAGATGGTGACGCAGGCGGTACGCGCGGCGACGAAGCCGCTGCTGCTCTCGCACACCGCGTTGCGCGGATCGAGGGCGCAGGGCGAGACGTCGCTGGTGGAGCGGCAGATCACGCCGGATCATGCGCGCGCCGTCGCCGGGACCGGCGGCTCGATCGGCATCCGGCACTTCTTCCCGACGCTCGAGCGCTACGTCGACGGCCTCAAGGAGATGGCCGAGATCGTCGGCGTCGACCACGTCAGCGTCGGCACCGACACGTCCGGCGCGCGCGGACTGTTCCCCGAGTACGACCACGACCCGCGGTTCGTGGACGCGATGCTCCGCGGCGGCTTCACCCCCGCCGACGTGGCGAAGATCATCGGGGGCAACTACCTCCGGATCTTCGCCGCGTCGGTCGGCCAGGCGTTACCTTCGAAGTAATTGCTGCTCATCCCGCCTCAGCCGAGGATGCACCCATGAACGTCAGTTCCACCGCGATGACGGAGTCCCTCCGCGGGACGCTCGGCGAGCTGCTCGGCATCCGCTTCGTGGAGACGAGCGCCGAGCGCGTGGTGGCGGAGCTCACGGTGCGCGACGACCTGCGCACCGTCGGCGGCGCGCTCCACGGCGGCACGCTGATGGCCTTCCCCGACACCGTGGGCGCGGCGGCGACGATCGTCAACCTCCCCGCGGGCGCCGGCACCACCACGCTGGAGTCGAAGACGAACTTCTTCGCGGCCGGCCGCGCCGGCGTCATCCGCGCGGAGTCGACGCCGCTCCATCGCGGCAAGCGCACGATGGTGTGGCAGACGCGCGTGACCGACGACGCCGGCCGCCTCCTGTCGCTGACGATCCAGACGCAGATGGTGCTCGCCTGAAGACGCTGCGCCTCGCGTTCGCCGGCACGTTCGCCGCCCGCCTCGAGCCGGCGGTGCGCGCGCGGCTCGAGGCGCCGTGCGACATCGTCGTCGTGCCCGAGACGGAGATCGCGGCGCACCTCTCCGACGTCGACGTGCTCGTCACGATGGCGTTCAGCGCCGAGATGGCCGCCGCCGCCAGGCGGCTCAAGCTCGTGCAGGTGCCTGGCGCGGAGCTCGATCGCATCGATCGCGCCGCGCTTCCCGAAGGCGCGTGGCTGGCGAACGCCTACGGGCACGAGATCGGCATCGCGGAGTACGTCGTCGGCGCGATGCTGACGCTGACGCGCGAGTACGGACGTCTCGACGCGGCGCTGCGGCGGGGCGTGTGGGAAAGCCAGTGGGCCGTCGGCGCGACCACGCGCGCGCTGTGGCCCGAGCGCGCCGGCAAGACGCTCGGGATCCTCGGGTACGGCAGGATCGGTCAGGCGCTCGCGCTCCTCGGCGGCCCCGAGACGCTCGACGACGTCCTCCGTCGCGCGGACTACCTCGCGATCACGCTCTCACTCAACGAGTCGACGCGGAATCTGCTGGGCGCGCGCGAGCTCGGCCTCATGCAGCCGACGGCGTTCCTCGTCAATGTCGCGCGCGCCGAGCTCGTCGACGAGACCGCGCTCTATCGCGCGCTGGCGGACCGGACGATCGCGGGCGCCGCGCTCGATGTCTGGTATCGCTACCCGACCGCGCCCGGTGCGACGCCGCCGGCGCACCATCCCTTCCACGAGCTCCCCAACGTGCTGATGACCCCGCACGTATCCGGCTGGACGGAAGGCATGCTTACGGCGCGCGCGAAAGTGATCGCTGAGAACGTAGGCCGCGCCGCCCGCGGCGAGCCCCCGCTGAACCTGATCCCCTGATCCTCGCGGCTCAGTAAGCGCGGAGGCGACGCGGGTGAGCGGGGCTGCGGGCGGGGTGTCCGGCCGACATCCGCAGGCTCTGCGAGGACAGGAGGCGGGACACCCCGCCCGCAGCCCCGCTCACCCGCGTCGCCGGTTAAGCGATCGCGATCGCTTCGATCTCGACCCGCGCGTTGGCCACGAGCCGCGAGCACTCGAACGTCGTGCGCGCGGGCGGATCGGCGGGGAAGTACTGGCTGAACACGGCGTTCATCGCCATCAGCTCGTTGAGGTCCACCATATAGATGGTGACCTTCACGACCTTCGCGAGCGACGCGCCCGCCGCCTCGAGCACGGCCTTGAGGTTCTCGCAGACCTGCCGCGTCTCGGGGCCGATCCCACCCTCCGCCAGCGTTCCGGTCTGGGGGTCGTTCCCGAGCTGACCCGACGCGAAGACCCAGTCGCCGGCCTTGATGGCCTGCGACAGCGGCACACGTGCCGGCGGAACTTTGTCGGTGTGGACGACCTCGCGCTTCATGAACCCTCCCACGGGGGATACGTGGGCGGCGAGAGTCCGTCGACGTCGCGTCCCGCCCAGTCGTGCTGCGCGATGCGCGGCCACATCCGCTCGCCCGCCGCCTGGAGCGCGGCGAGAATCGCGCGCTCGTCGGCGGCGAGCACGCGGCCGCCGTCCACGACCAGGCGGCCGTTGACCCACACGCGGTCGATGTCCTCCGCCGTCGCGTTGTAGACGATGTTCTTCACGGGATCGCGCAGCGGCGTCATGCCCCACGACGACGCCTTCCACAGCACCAGATCGGCCTTCGCGCCGCGGGCGACGCGGCCGAGGTCGTCGCGGCCGAGTGCCGCGGCGCCGCCGAGCGTCGCGGCGTCGAAGACGTCCGCGGCGGTCGTCGCGTGCGTGCCGCGCTCCACGACCTTCGAGCCGACCGCCGTCCACCGCATCGCCTCGATCACCGACTGAGGATTGGTGTCGGTGCCGAGCGCCATCGTGATCCCCGCGGTGCGATAGAGCGCGAAGGACTCCATGAGGATGCCCCGCCGCGCGAACACCCACACCGCGTGCGCGACCGAGCAGCCGGCCTCCGCCATCGTCTGCACGTCGCCCGCGGGATAGTTCGTCCACGACGAGCCGCCGATGATGATCGCGTGCCCGAGCAGGGTGTTCGGGCCCAGCACGCCGAGGTCGTCGAGCCACGCGATCGGCGTCTTGCCGTGCCGCGCGAGCATCTCGTTGAATTCCACGACCGACTGCGACGTGTGCACGGTGTAGGGGCGGCGCGCGTCGTCGGCGAGGCGCTTGGCGTCGCGAAGCAGGTCGCCCGTGCACGTGTCGACCTGCGCCGGCGCGATGGCCGCGCGCACGAAGTCGCCGTGGGCGCCGTCGTGCTCCTCGATGAACTGCGCGGCGCGGCGGAGGCCCTCGCGCCCCGCCTCCTCGTCCCACTCCCACGTCACGCGCCGGCCGTCGCGCGTGAGCCACCGGCCGGAGCGGAACGTCAGTCCTTCGTAGACCCGGAGCCCGAAGCGCTCCGCGCGCTCGGCCACGGCATCGCCCTGGCGCCCGATGTCGAGCACGGTGGTGACGCCGCCGCGCAGCAGCTCGGCCATCGAGAAGTCGATGCACGCGAGCGTGCCTTCGAGATCCTGCGCGCCGTCGCGCACGGGGAGGAACTCGAAGAGGCCGGAGTACCAGAACTGCGGGCTGCCGCGGTCCTCGACGAACGAGCGATCGAGCGGCGAGCTGCCGAGATGCGCGTGGGTGCTGATGAGTCCCGGCGTCAGCACGCGATCGCGCGCGTCGATCGTCTCGTCGACGGGGTCGGTGACGGCCGCTCCGACGTGCACGATCGTGTCGCCTTCGATCACGACGACGCCGTCACGGAGCAGGCGGTGGCTCTCGCCGTCGAACGCGATGATCCAGCCGGCGCGGATCGCGGTGCGGCGGGCGGTGCTCATGGCGCGCGTAGTGTACCCTCCTTGCGCGATGAAGGTCGGCGTCGTGCTCGACGGGCGACGATCGGCGGCGGAGATCGCCGAGCTCGCGCAGCTCGCGGAGGCGAGCGGGCTGTCGCACGTGTGGGTCGGCGCCGGCGCGCGCACGAAGGATCACTTCGTGCGGCTCGCGGTGGCCGCCGCCGCCACGCGCCGTGTTCAGCTCGGCCCGATCGCCGTGAGCCCGTTCGAGATGCACCCCGCGCAGCTCGGGCTCGCGCTCCTCACGCTCGACGAGGCATCGCGCGGCCGCGCGAGCGTGGCGCTCGGCAGCGGCGGCGATCTCGCGGCCACGCTCGATCCGCCGCGGACGGGACGCGTCGACGCGGTGTCGGAGAGCCTCGACATCATCCGTGCGCTCGCCGCGGGCGGGGAGGTGCGCTACACGGGCCGGCGATATCGCGTGGACGGCTTGTTCTCGCCGTGGTCGGGCGTCACGATGGATCGCGTGTATCTCGCCGCGAACCGTCCGCGCATGCTCGCGCTCGCCGCGCGCAAGGCCGACGGCGTGATGGTGACGGACATGCCGCTCGCGGCGCTCGGGCCGATGGTGGCGCGGATTCGTGGCGAGCTGGCGTCGTCGGGCCGCGCGAGCGCCCGCTTCGCGCTGAGCAACTGGTTCGTGTGGAACGTCCAGGACACGCGCGAGGAGGCGATGAGCCTCGCGCGCCGCCAGCTCGGCTTCCGCCTCTACTACATCCGCGACGTCGCCGCGGCGATCGGTCTCGCCGAGGAAGACGCGCGCCGGCTTGCCGACCGGCAGCGCGAGATGGTGCGCGCGATCTTCCTCGGCACGACGCCGTGGCTGCCGCGGCCGGAGGTCGCCGACCGCATCATCGAGCACCTCACGCTGACGGCCGACCGGCGCGGCCTCGATCGCTGCGTCGAACGCCTCGTCGAGTTCGAGCGGTGCGGCTTGACCGAGATCGCGCTCGCGCCGCACGGCGATCCGGCCGTGGCCATCCGGCTGATGGGCGAAGCGGTCGTCCCGCAGCTCGAGCGCTCCGCGTAGATGACCCGCGAGCTCGTGCGGCGGAGCGGCCTCGCGCTCGGCCTGGCCGCGCTGCTGGCGGGTCTCCTCCTCCCCCCACTCTTCGACGGGCTCTCCGGCCGTGGGCAGCAGGCGATCGTGGTGACGGTGCTCACGGTCGTGCTGTGGACGTCGAATGTGCTCGAGTCGGGAACGACCGCGATGGTGGCGATCGCGCTGCTGGCGCTCAGCGGCGCCGCGCCGAACATCCGCGAAGCGCTCCGCGGCTTCGTCAATCCGGTGCCGTACTTCCTGATCGGCGTGCTCTCGATGGGCCTCGCGGTCGCGCGCAGCGGGCTCGCCGAGCGGATCGCGCGCCGGATCCTCGCGCACGCGCGCGGGCGCAGCCTGTCCGTCTACGTCCACCTCGTGACCGCGATGCCGATCCTCACCTTCCTGCTGCCGTCCGCGACCACGAGGTCCAGCATCCTCGTCCACATCTACGAGGAGGTCTTCTCGCTCGCGCGGCTGCCTGCCGACGCGCCGATCCGGAAAGCGGTGATGCTCGCGCTCTCGTCGATCAATCGCCTCGCCTCCACGGCGCTGCTCACCGGCGGGATCACCCCGATGATGTCGGCCGCGATCATCGGCGGCGGTATCTCGTGGAGCGCGTGGTTCACGCTCATGGCGGTGCCGTACTGGGGCTTCCTGCTGCTCGGCGCGCTGCTCACCGCCGTGCTGTACCGCCGCGGGCTCACGCGGACGCTGCCGGCGACCGATCCCGGCCGAGCCGGTCCCTGGACGGGACGCGAAGCGAGAACGTTGGCGATCGTCCTCGGCGCCTCCGCGCTGTGGCTCACCGACGCGCTCCATCGCCTCGACCCCGCCATTCCGGCGCTGCTGGCGCTCATCGCGCTGCTCACGCCGGGCCTGGGGCCGTTGACGTGGAGCGACGTCGACCGCGGCGTCGGCTGGTCGAACTTCGTGGTGATCGGGGCCTCGATCTCGCTCGCGGGGGCGCTCGGCGACAGCGGCGCGGCGGCGTGGCTCGCGCGCGGCCTGGTGGGAACGGTGCCGGGCCTGAGCGGCAACGCGCTCGCCACCGTGGTCCTGCTCATGCTCGGCGCGACCGTTCTACGCGTCCTCATTCCCAACATCTCGGGATTCCTGGCGCTCGCGCTGCCGGTCGCGACGTCGGTCGGACGCGAGGCGGAACTGAACCCGCTCCTCTGCGCGTTGATCGTCATGATGACGGGCGATGCCGTCCTCTACTATCCGGCCCAGAGCGCCTCCGCGCTCGTCATCTACGAGCGCGGCCACGTCACCGCGGCCGAGATCCTGACATTCGGCGTCTGGATGACGCTGGTCGCCTACGTCGCGATCCTCGCGGTCGCTCTGCCGTACTGGACCCTGATCGGCCAACGTCTCACGCCGTAAACGCGGTGCAGACACGCTACAATCGTCGCGGTCGGGCCAGTACCACCCTGGAGGGAGTTCGCATGCGTCGATTCATGGTCGCCCTGTGCGCCGTGCTCACCGTCTGCCTGTTCGTGAGCGTGGCATCGGCTCAAACCCCGGCCCAAACGCGTCCGGCCGAGCCCGTTCGTGTCGCTCCTGGCGACGAGATCAAGCTCGACGAGTCCGGTTCGCTGAAAGCATCAGCGGTCCAGTCTCGGATGGCCGCGATCCTCGCCAACCTCGCGCTACTTCAGCGTCAGTTCCAGGACCTTCAGACGGAGTGGAACAAGTCCCTTGAGGAACGGAAGAAGCTCCTTGAGGAGTCGGCCCGAAAATCGCGGGTCGAGCTCCGCGATCCAACGGAGTGGGTCTACGACGAGGCGGGTCACCGCTACGTCCGCTCGCCCAAGAAGCCGTAGCGAGGAAATCTTTTCCGTATTTTCGACCCACACACGCTGGCGCGCGTTGCAGACTCCCGCGCTAAGTCCGCGCCGCGACGACTCGCGGTCGGGGCATACCCATTGCACTTTCTGCCCCGCGATGCTGATCGGACGCTGCGCGTGGCACGTGCTCTACCACGGACACCCTCGCTGGGAGGGGGTCGCGTCGTGGCAGGGCTGGGGCGTGCGGTTCACCGATGGCATCTGCCCCCGCTGTCTCGAGCGCTTCCGCGAAGAGCATCAGGCCGCGCTCGCGCGTCGCTCCTCTCGGGCGAACACGCTCGCACCGACTGCACTGACGCCTGAGGAAGCCGCCTAGAAGCCGCGCCGCCGGGCTGGGTCCCACGGCGCTCAGGGCTCAGGTTCCGCCCGTCGCGCCGGCGGCACCCGTCGGGCCGGACACCGATGCCGTGATGGAGGCCCGCAATCTTGGTATGCTCGACCCGGGAAACCGTCCCGCCAGCCTGCGAGAGTGGCGAAATTGGCAGACGCGCTGGATTTAGGATCCAGAGGGTTCACGCCCGTGCGGGTTCGACTCCCGCCTCTCGCACCAAAGCAAATCGCGCACTCCCGTAGACACACGACGGGCCCGGCGACGGCCACCGAGCCCGCGTGTGACACTTTTGTGTCAGGGCGTTAGAGGGCTACGTGCCGGGGTCCCGTTCCCGCCCGATGGGGGTCCCGTTCTCCGGCCCGTTCCGGGGCGCCTGGACCCGTTGCAGCGCGGCCTTCACGTCGTCGTCGGACACGATCCGGTAGCGCTGGAACACCGCGATGGTCTGGTGGCCGGTGACGGCCATCGCCACGCGCTGGTCGATGCCGGCGCCCACGAGGTTCCGCTCCGCGCTGCGCCTGAGGTCGTGGAACAGCAGACCGGGCCGCCCAGCCGCCACGCACGCGGCCTCCCACGCCCCCCGGAAATCACGAAGACGCCGGCCGTTCCGGTGGAACACGAACCGGGCCCCATCCCCCGCCACCGTGCGCGCCTTCACGCGCTTCGCTACCAGCTCACCAAGGGCCCCGAAGATCGTGAGCCCGCCGTCGTCGGGGACCACGAGGAACGGCACCACGCGCGGCTGCTTGTTCTTCGACTCCTCGCGCCGGAGCGTGATGGTGCCGGCGTCGAGGTCGACGTCCCGCCATTCGAGCGTGGTGATCTCGCCCCGGCGCCATCCCGTCAGGTAGCCGAACCGGGCGACGTCCCGCAGGTGATCGGGGAGCGCGGAGACCACCGACTCGAATTGCGCGGGCGTCACGAACCCCTGGCGCACGTTGTCGGACTCATCGAGCAGCTTCACGACGGGCGCCACCGACAGGGCTTCACGCTCGACCGCGAGCGCGAAGGCGCGGCGCAGCGCGGCCAGCTCGCGGTTGACGGTCGCCGGGGCTTTACCCTGGGCCAGTCGATCATCCCGGTAGCGCGCGATCCGGGCCGCCGTCACGTCGAGCGCGCGATCGGCGCCGAACGCCTCCCTCAGCGCGGCCAGACGGAACGCCAGCGTCTCCGCCGAACGGCGCCGGTTGTTCCGGTAGTCGGCCTCGAGCCCGTCGAGCAGGGCGGCCATACGAACCTTGTTCTCTGACACCGGATCGCGGCGCCGGCCCTTGCCTACTTCCTCGATCCGCTTCCGCAGCAGCTTGACTGCATCGGACTCCCGCGCGCTGTAACTGGACTCCCGCACGCGCTTCCCGCGGAAGGAATAGGAGACCCACCAGACGTGTTTCCGGAGGTAGATCGACCCGAGACCGGGCAGGTTCCGACCGGTGACCGCCTTGCCCACCTTCGCGAGATCCGGCGCTAGCTCGGCGAGCAAGGTATCGGCGACGACGGCCGGCGCGACCGTGTTGGACTCGTGATCGTTAGCCATTCTTGCCTCCCGCGACCTTCGCCGCTTTCTTCGCCCGCGCAATCGCTTCCGCGACGGCCTCCCGAATCAAGTGCGCCGGATTGATCCCGGCCGCGCGCAACTCGCGCAACTCGGCCGTCTGCTCATCCGTGAGGTAGACGCCCCACCGTGTTCCCCTGGGACCCTGAGCCTTGCCCTTCCCTAGCCTTCGCCATGTCGTGCACCTCCATCGTGGTGGTCATGCCGTGCCTTCCGTGTGGATCGTGAATCCGTAGACGTGCGCCCACTCCGTGAGCGCCCGGAGCCTGGCGGCGCGGCCCTCGCATGCGACGGGCCTTCGACATCGATGTTCTCGCCTGTCCGCGCTGCGGCGGTCGCCTCCGCCTGGTTGGCCTCATCGAGGATCCCGCGGCGATCCGCGCCATCCTTGCGGAACGAGAGATGCGCGAG
>Ga0194121_10000300_pt1 | contig 88344 bp, 78 predicted proteins | sample TA2MahCa50mmetaG_FD_148609 | JGI IMG/M metagenome (GOLD analysis project Ga0194121, IMG submission 148609) | Freshwater microbial communities from Lake Tanganyika, Tanzania - TA2015020 Mahale Deep Cast 50m | ecosystem: Environmental > Aquatic > Freshwater > Lake | place: Tanzania: Lake... | reverse complement strand
GTTCTCAGCGTGCTGGACAAGGGCGAAGTAACGCTCGGGACCACGACACCGTCGAGTCCGGGCGTGTTCAGGTCGAAGGCCCATCCTGGCTACACGTACGTCGTGATGCCGATGTTCGTCCAGTGGTAGGGAAAGACTGAGACGACTCAGCAATTAGCGGCGCTGCGCCGCTAATCTCGATCTCCTCGTTCGACGCGCTGACCTCGACAACGCGCTTCACCCGCTGATTGCGGGTTGTGTCACGCAACTGCGCGGTGCGGGTGCGGCGATAGACCGTGCGCCCGGTCCAGGACTCGCTCAGCAGCACGCGGCGCACGGTGAGCGCCCACCAGTGACCACCGTTGAAGGCAGGGACTTACGCGCGGTTCAGGTGTTCGGCGATGCCGTGGCAACTGCCCTCGGCGACGTATAGGTCGAAGGTGTTTGTGACAGTACGCGACTACGCCTGGTCGTGTCTAACGACAAGAGCGACTTAGACATCCTAGTCGAGGCGCTGGTCGACTTCCGGGACGGGTAGCTCGAACGCCTGTTAACGGGCTGGTGTTGTCGTTGGACGTGATACCCGCTGAGCCGGTTGCTCTCGAACAGAGTCCGGTATACCGTGCGCCACGGCGGCTTACCAAGACACCCCGCCGGAGGTACCGACCAGTTGCCAGACAAGAAGCCCATGAAGCCGGTGATGATGGTCCGTCCACCCCTGGGCGTGCTCAACGACCAGGGGTTCTGGGACGAGATGAAGGACGCCGGCATCGAGGAAGTCGCTATTCAGTGGCTCGCCGTCTACGACAAGTTGGGCGATCCTTCCTCGCCCCCAATACTCAAGCCGGAGGACATCCACCCGAGGATGCTGGCCGCCGCTGGTAGCAAGGACGCGCGCGGAATCCCGGTTGGCGCCTTCAAGCCGAACCAGAAGCTGTTCGAGGGCATGAAACACTGGTCACCGCCAGGCATGCCCCCGTCCGTCGAAGGGCAGGTTAAGGCGCTTCATTCGGCGCTCGATCGGGCGAAGAATGCAGGCTTCAAGCTGTGGATCATGGACGACAAGGGCTACCACCGCCAGGGCGGGATCGGCACCGGCAAGCCCGCGCCGGCCGCCATCAGCGTCTGCAATCCCGAGACGTCCCGGTACACGGGGGCCCGGATCCGCGATGTGCTCGACAACTTTCCGCACTTCGAGGCGGTCGTGCTCGACGGACCGGACTTCAAGTGGGATATCAAGCCCGGCAGCCGCGACGACATCTTCGTCGAGAACTTCGACGACCCTCATCAGCGGCAGTTTGCGGCTTCGATCGGGATGTCGATCGATCGCGTGATCCAGGGACGCGACAACTTCAAGAAGCGCCTCACGTCGCTCACGCCGGCGTACGTAGACGACTTCGTGAAGAACTGCGCGGCGGGGGCGTCGGCGTACCTCTGGTGGACCGAGGATCCGACGGTTGCGCACTGGCTCGCTTACAAGCAGGCGGTCGTGGACCATTCGGTCAGTTCGACCGTCCGTGAGATCAAGGCGCGCTGTCCCGGACTCAAGGTGGGAACCTCTTCCAGGGTTCCGGCCATGACGATCATGAACGGGCACAATCTGCGGCGGGAGCGCTCGTACACCGACTTCCAGCTGCCCAAGGAGTACTGGTGGTTCGCCGTAGCCGGCATTCGGGACACCGTTAACCACTGGGTCCTCACGATCGCAGACTGGAACCAGGGGCTGTCCGAGGAGCAGGCGGCGCGCTGGTTCAGCGCGGCGTTCAACTACGCGATGCCGTTCTCGGGATACCTGCCATCACAGTACGGGAAGCCTGCGACGAAGGAGTGGTTTGAGACTACGGTCCGCGATCAGACACGGCAGATGATTGCGTCGGTGGGTGGCGTGGACCGGTTCGTGCCCTTCGTCGGGTGCGAGCATTTCAATGTGGGTTGGATGGCGCCTGAGGACCTGCACGGGATCCTTGCCGAGATGCACGCACAGGGCACGAAGCGGTACTGCTACTACACCTACAACAGCATCAAGCCCGAGTACATGAAGTCGATCGCGCAATTCAGCCGGGGCAAGGGCGCGTAGGGTCCGATACGTGTCGGTCAGCGAACAGCGCCGTCGCGAGGCCATCACCGAGATGATCCTCGCCGAGACATCCGGACGGCCCCGCGATCTTTCGGATGGGCTCGTGCACGTCCGCGAGCGGAATCCCGGCGACCGTAGCCAACCCGCGCACCGGGAGGGCCCGCCGTACGCGGGCGTGATGCGATGTGTCACGCTCGGCGCCGGAGCCATCGTCACCGCCGAGGCGGAGCACATGGAGTGGACGCGCGGCGTGTACGAGGGTTTGGACCGGGACGGTGTATTCGACCCCGTGCAGACCGGCGAAGCAGCGCGTTACTGGGCCAGGCACGGCTTCAGGGTCTTCGGCCCGTTCCCGCGCTTCTCGGGGTCCTCGGGCTCTGTCCGGAAGGTAGCTGTGCCGGAAGGTTACGTGATCAGGGTCGTGGGCCCCGACGTGACGGCGAAGGTGGACCACAAGAAGTTCCACAACGGACTCAATCCTGAGCGGGAAGGTGTGCGGCCGACCCGGTTCGCCGCTTGCGCTTACGCCGCCGGTTCCAGCCTGGTTCTGGCCTCCCCCGTGGGGATGGCGGCCGTTTGCGCCGACTCCGATGCGCTCTGGCAGATCGGGATCGATGTCGACGAAGCGCATCAGGGCAGGGGACTGGGACTTGCGCTGGCTTCGGTGGCAGCGGCAGAAACGCTCTCGCAGGGGCGCGTCCCGTACTGGGGTGCAACCAACTCGAATATCCGGTCCCATAGGACCGCTCTCGGGGCCGGCTTGATCCCCAGCTACGTCGAAGTCCTGATTCGCCCGGCCTGACCGGGGGATCGCCTGCGACGCCCGGTCTGGCCTTCGAGCTCGCCCAGGTCGTCGTTCCAGACATGGGTTTGCAGGCAGTCCTGATCGGGCCGGCGGGAGGCTGATGCTGTCAGCCCATGAAGCTCGTTGGAAGTCCATGTCTGGCGAAGAGGGCATTCATGGCGGTTTCCGGGACTCCCCGTATCACGACTTCAGCTTCACCGTAGCTCTCGGAGGCAGCGCCGGTGACGGCGCCATCGACGCAATTGAAGGGGGGTCTTCGAGGCGGTTCTGCCTTCGGCCGCAATGGCCAGGAGGTTGTCAGGACCGGTAATGACCGAAGCGCTGGGAGGCCTTATCCGCTGCAAGTCAAAAACCAGCTCGGCCCGCTCCGGCAAGGCCTCCGCAGTGGCCCGGCGCTCGTGCCACTGTGCGAGCTCTCCAGGGTAGCGGCCGCACCGAGGGCAAGATAGGGCGCCGTCACAGGAGCACCAGTTGCCGCTCGCGATCGCCCTCCCGAATGATGAACGCCGTTCCAGATTTCTGCCGAGCGCGTGCAGCCAGCAGGCCGAGTCCTACCGACCTCCGTAGTACCACGAGTACCGTGACGCCCCCGGCGGAAGAGCGTCACCCTCGCGCAGGGGCAAAAGCAGCGGGTGCTCCTGACCGGCCCGGGATGTCTTGAGCCGGCAGGCCTGTTCGGCGCGGCCCCTGCCAGCGCCTTCCTGCGCTCAGGCGACAACCCCGGGGTTCCCTGGACCGAAGTTGCGCCCGGCTTGAATGCCTGTTCGACCGCCTCGGCGAGGTCGTGCGCGTCAACTCCGAGCTTGCCGGGCGCGGTGAGCCCGAGTCCGGGCCACTCGTTCAAGAGGCCCAGCACGAGGTGCTCAGGCCCGACCTCCGGGTGCTTGCTGGGTCCTCACGGAACGTGCACGGCCTCCGGGGCATTGATTCACGCGTGTTCCGCCAGAAACGGCTAAACTTTTTGCAACGAACTGAAGGGTTTTGGGAGAGGAACAATGACGACTGCCGCCGACATGGCGTCAACTCAGACAAGCTCCAGGTATGCCAGGCTGCGCTGGTATAACGCGGTCATGGGCCTGTTCCACTTCCTCCAGGGCGTCGTAATCCTGGGGCTCACCAACGACTTCTCATTGCCGGTAACGGCGACCTTCATGACCGGGCCGCCCGGGGCAGGGCTGCCGGAGATCTCGACGCTGTTCGACGTTCGAATTGGCTGGGCGGTTGCGGCCTTCGTGTTCCTGTCGGCGGTCGCACACTGGCTGCTGATACTGCCGGGGATATTCCCTTGGTACGTGCGGAACCTTGGAAAGAACCGCAACTACGCGCGCTGGATCGAATACTCAATCAGCTCGTCCCTCATGGTCGTAATCATTGCGATGTTGACGGGGATCAGCGACGTTGCGGCCGTCGGCGCCATCTTTGCGGTCAACGCCGCCATGATCCTTTTCGGGCTGCTCATGGAGCACTACGAGAAGCCGGGCAAGCCTTCGTGGCTGACGTTCAACTTCGGCACCCTCATGGGCGCCGTGCCATGGTTCCTGATCGGCATCTACATCTGGAGCCCCGGAATCTCGGCCACCCCGCCGGCGTTTGTGTATGGGATCTTCGTGTCGCTGTTCATCTTCTTCAATTCGTTCGCGCTGAACATGATCCTTCAGTACCGGAAGGTCGGCCCCTGGAAGGACTATCTGTTCGGTGAGTCCGTCTACGTGCTGCTGAGCCTGATCGCAAAATCGCTGCTGGCCTGGCAGGTGTTCGGAGGGACCCTGGCGGTATAGCGAGAGACGACGTACTTCGCAGGGAGCTCGGGCCGGTGCCGCGGTAGCGTCCCCTCGTGGGCCTACCGGACGACGCGCATGAGGCGTTGGAAAGGGACTGGTCGGCGCCTGGATGCGGCGGCCGCCATGGCAACGGAACGACTACCTGAGCTGGATCACACTTGCCAAGGGTGAGGACACGGGTGTCCGGCGGCTCGGCCAGATGCTGGACGAGCCGGCGGCAGGCGATCTCAACATGAACAGGGTGTGGCGGGCCAGGTGAGCTGTCTCCCCGCCAGCTGCGTGGTCAACGAGATCCAGATCGGGCGGTGATGCCCGACCGGGATGCCGTCTGCCAAGCGCGCTAGACCGCCGGAATCGCCGCCATCGCCTTGCGCACCTCTTCCTCCGGGTAGGCGTAGTCGACCATCTTGCCGGTCAGGTAGTTGTCATAGGCCGACATGTCGAAGTGTCCGTGCCCGCAGAGCAGGAAGAGGATGTTCTTCTTCTCTCCGGTCTTCTTGCACGCGAGCGCTTCGTCGATCGCCGCCCTGATCGCATGCGACGGCTCTGGCGCCGGGATGATGCCCTCGGTGCGTGCGAACTGGACCGCCGCTTCGAACACCTTTGTCTGGTGATAGGCACGTGCCTCCACCAGCTTCTCCTTGACCATCTGGCTGATCAACGGCGCCATCCCGTGATACCGGAGCCCGCCCGCATGGATCGGGTTAGGCACAAAGGTGTGGCCGAGCGTGTACATCTTGATCAGTGGCGTCATGCCAGCCGTGTCCCCGAAGTCGTAGGCGAACTTGCCGCGGGTCAGCGACGGACATGCCTCCGGTTCGACCGCGATGAAGCGGATCTTCTTGCCGGCGAGCTTGTCGGGCACGAACGGGAACACGATCCCGCCGAAGCTGCTGCCGCCCCCAACGCACCCGATGACCATGTCCGGATAGGCGTTCGCCTTCTCCATCTGCTTGATCGCTTCCTGGCCGATCACCGTCTGGTGCATGAGCACGTGGTTCAGCACGCTGCCCAGGGAGTACTTGGTGTCGTCGCGCTTTGCGGCGTCCTCGACGGCCTCGCTGATGGCTATGCCGAGGCTCCCCGGGGATTCCGGGTTGGCCGCCAGCACATTACGGCCGGCCTGCGTATCGCGGCTCGGGCTCGCGACGACGGTCGCGCCCCACGACTCCATCATCGATTTGCGGTACGGTTTCTGCTTGTAGCTGGCCGAGACCATGTACACCTTGCACTCGATGCCCATGTTGTGGCAGGCGAACGCCAGGGCGCTGCCCCACTGGCCGGCGCCGGTCTCGGTCGTGATCCGCTTCGTGCCTTCCTGCTTGTTGTAGTAGGCCTGCGCAACCGCCGTGTTCGGCTTGTGGCTACCGGCGGGACTTACGCCCTCGTACTTGTAGAAGATGCGGGCGGGTGTGCCCAGGGCCTTTTCGAGGTTATGGGCCCGGTAGAGCGGGGTAGGGCGCCAGAGCTTGTAAATGTCCTGGATCTGGTCGGGGATCTCGATCCAACGCTCCCTGCTCACTTCCTGCTTGATCAGCTCCATCGGGAAGAGAGGGGCGAAGTCCCCGGGGCCGGCCGGCTGTTTCGTGCCCGGATGAAGAGCCGGGTCGATCGCTGGCTTGAGGTCGGCCTGCACGTTGTACCAGCTGCGCGGCATCTCGGACTCGTCGAGTAAGTACTTGTGCGTCACCATCTACGCCTCCCTCGCCAGTCAGGGGTTGTACCGCAGCGTCACTTTAACGCAATTCGCCGGGGGCGAACAGGTACGACGCTCGTCCGAGGACCTGCCTGCCCGGCAATAGGTAGAATGCCGCCCGGAGGAAATAGCATGAAGATCCGCGAAGTCCGGGCAGTGGCCGTCGATATCGCACCGAATATCAAGACGAAGGCCCGGGTCCCGAAGCAGCGGGAGGCAGCACACTTCGGCAATCCGATGGCGCGCTATCCCGACTATGTCCGGAACGCCTGGCAGCCCGACAACTGGACCAGGGCCGCATGCATCGTCACGGCGGAGGACGGCACGTGGGGCCTCGGGATGACGAACAACAGCGGACCAGTGACGCGCCTCATCAACGATCACCTCGCCAAGCTGATCGTCGGCCAGGACTGCATGGCTACGGAAAAGCTGTGGGACGTGATGCAACGGGCGACTGCACAGTACGGCACGGCCGGAATGGCCAGCTACGCCATCAGCGCGGTCGACAACGCCCTCTGGGACCTGAAGGGCAAGCTCCTCAAATTGCCCGTCTACCATCTGCTGGGCGGGCCGCAGAAGGAGAAGATCTTCTGCTACGCGAGCAATACCGATCTCACGTACGGCACCGAGAACAGCATCGCCTGGTTCCTCGAGCTCGGGTTCAAGGCGGTGAAGCTCTTCATGCGTTACGGACCGGAACACGGGATCGAAGGAATCAGGAAGAACGAAGAGCTGGTTGCGAAGACCAGGGAGCAGGTTGGCCCCGACGTAGAGATCTCGGTTGATTCATGGATGTCGCTGAACATCGAGTACATCGTGCGCCTGGTCGATGCCCTGAGGCCATACCGGATCAAGTGGCTCGAGGACTACCTGCTGCCAGAAAGCCTCGACACCTACATCAAGGTCAGGCAGCGCGTCCCGGGCCAGATCCTGGCGACCGGCGAGCACTGGTATTCCATCCACCCGTTTGCAGTCGCGGCCAGCCAGGGGCTCGTCGACATCTTCCAGCCCGACGTCCAGTGGTGTGGCGGCATCAGCGCGTGCGTCCGGATCTGCCATCTGGCGGAGGCGCACGGCGTTTCGGTGATCACGCACGCCGGGATGAACTACCCGTATGGCCAGCACCTGGCCATGGCGATGCCTGCGATCGTGTGGGGTGAGCGATCTGAAGGTGTGGCCCCGCCCGGGGTCCCGCTCGAGGAGATGATCACGTTGCCCGGTACCGTGGCGATCAAGAACGGGTACGTGCGGCCGACCGATGCTCCCGGCTTCGGGTTCGAGATCACGAAGGAGTGGCTGGAGGGGAAAGCGTCAAAGGCCGGCTAGGATTCGACTTCGGCTCTCGTCTATTCGGGCTTCGGTTGGATCGCCTGATTCATCGCCCAGCGAGGATAAAGGTCCTGGATGGCGACACCGGGCAGTGGCGTGCCGAGGGGCTGGGGCGGCACGCGGAATGGCCCCTTCTTCCCATGCAGGGCGCTGAAGACGAACTCCATGCCGAGCGCCCGCATGTTCCGGGAAGATGGCACGTTCCAGAAGGCCACGGTCGCGTGGATGATGCCGCCGTTGTCGTGGATCCAGTTTCCCGCGGCGCTCACGACGGCGCTGCCGAGGCGCCGGCCCTTGTGCTCGGGCGCGACGTCGACACCGATCTCCCAGACACTCTCGCCCCTGTCTCCGACCGTGGTGAGGGCCACCAGGCGGTCGCCCTCGTAGATGCCGAACGAGGCGAGCGGCGCGTTCCGCTCGCAGTGCCAGAAGACTTTCCAGTCGACGGCCTCGAATTGCTGTCGCGTCAGGGGTCGGGGCCGGCGGTCGGCCACCGGTTTCCAGCTCGACCTGTCCGCGACGTAGTTGGGCACCGGACCCCAGACGGCGTACCCATGAGGAAGTGTGACGCGGCTGAGCTCGTAGGCGCCAAGATCAGAGAAGAGCTGGTCCGGGTGGAGGCCAGCGACCACCGGTCGAAGCCACGGCAGCCACTCTTCTGGCGCCGCCACGGCTACCGCCGAATCTACCTTGAAGCCAATCAGCGGAGCGTCCGGCTGTCCGGCGCCCGCCTGTACATCTACGGAATTTCCGCGCAGGGCAGCCCGCCATTTGAAGCCGAGCTGTTTTTCGATCCAGGGCCGGACGTGTTCGAAGAGACGTTCGTTGGTCATCAGGGGAGTTTAGGCCAGCAGGCGACGGTCGCGTGGCCGTACTACACTTGCGCCGTGCCATGAGCCAGATTGGAGGGAACCGATTGGGGACGCGGGACGAGCTCACGTGGATGCCAGCCCACCGCCTTCGGAAGGAAATCGCTGACAGGAAGGTGTCTCCGGTCGAGGCCGTTGAGAACACACTCCGCCGGATCGAGCAGCACAATCCGAAGCTGAACGCCTTTCTGACCGTGATCGCCGACCAGGCTCTCGACGCCGCGCGCAGGGCTGAGCAGGCGGTGATGAAGGGCCAGAAGCTCGGCCCGTTGCACGGCGTGCCGGTATCGATCAAGGACCTCGAAGGCGTCAAGGGCGTGAGGCAGACCAACGGCTGCCTCTTTTACAAGGACAACGTCTCGACCTCTGACGCGCTGGCCACCGAGAGGCTCCGTGCCGCGGGAGCGATCATCGTCGGCAAGACCAACACATCGGAGTTCGGTCACATCGGGACGAATGAGAACCGGCTCGGCGACGCCTGCCGCAACCCGTGGAACACCAGTTGCACGAGCGGCGCGTCGAGCGGAGGCGCCGGGGCCTCGGTGGCTGCCGGGATGACTGTGATTGCGCAGGGGAGTGACGGCGGCGGCTCAATACGTATCCCCAGCGGGTTCTGCGGGATCTATGGCATCAAGCCGAGCCAGGGCAGGGTGCCGAGGCGGCTGGCGAACATCGACAGCTGGCACCCGATCAACTTCTCCAACGTGGGCCCGATGACCCGTGACGTGCGTGACGCGGCGATCATGCTGCAGGTGCTCGCCGGGCCGGCGCCGGATCACGAGCCCGGCACGATCGAGTCCGCGCCCCCGGACTTCGTAGCCGCCCTCGAGAAGGGAGTGAAGGGCAAGAGGATCGCATGGAGCGCGGACATCGGTGGCGTGCCCGTGGATCCGGAGGTGGTGCGCGTCGCCGAGGCTGCCGCCAGGGCTTTCAGGGACATGGGCGCAACGGTCGAAGCCGCCGACTTCAAGCTCGACGATCCACAGGTCGTCTTTGACAACTTCCAGGTCATCTACCGGACGCGGGCTTACGCGGTCAACGGCCATCTCCTGCGCGACCACAAGGAGCTGCTGACCGACTACCTGATGGAAGGCATGGAGAAGGGCAGGGCGGTCACCGGCGAAGAACTCTTCGACGCGCTGTCCTATCTGAACAAGTACCGCGCCTATATCAGGGATTTCTTCACGAAGTGGGATCTGCTGCTGACCCCGACCCTCGCGGTGCCTGCGTTCCCGATCAACCAGCACCCGGAGAAGATCGGCGGCCGGCCGGTCGCGCACCGGCTCTGGGGTTTCACCCCATTCACCTACCCGTTCAACATGGGGATGAACCCGGCTGCATCGGCGCCGGCGGGCTTTTCGAGCGGCGGGCTCCCGATCGGGCTTCACATCATCGGCAAGTTCGGCGACGAAGAATCGGTGTTCGCGGCGTCCGCTGCCTTCGAGAAGGCCCGGCCGTGGGCGCAGCACCGGCCCAAGGGGTTCTAGCCCAGCTGGCGCAGGCGAGGGTCGGTCTTGTCGCGGATCCAGTCGCCGACGAAGTTGAACGCCATCACGACGAAGAGGATGGCGAATCCCGGGAACGTGCTGATCCACCAGGCGGTGTTCAGGTAGTTGCGGCCGTCCGAAACCATCGCGCCCCAGGCAGGCGTTGGCGGGGGAACGCCTACTCCCAGGAAACTGAGAATCGACTCCGAAAGGATCAGCTGGCCGACCCGCAGGCTGGCGATGACCATGATCGTGTTAAGGACGTTCGGGAGGATGTGCCGCCACATGATGCGCACCGCGCCGGCGCCGGCGATCCTGGCATTTGAAACGTAGTCGCGTTCCCTTAGCGACAACACCTCGGCGCGAACGTTCCTCACGAACGGCGACCACGCAAGCAGGGCCAGCAAGGCGAGCATCAAAGGGAAGCTCTGGCCAAGCACGATCACGATGATCAGTGCCACCAGCAGGAACGGGATCGCGAGCCAGATGTCGACGATGCGCGAGATCAGTTCGTCGACATTTCCGCCGAAGTAGCCTGCCATGAGTCCGAGCAACGTTCCGACCGCCATGCCGCTCGTCGTCGAGATCACGACTACGAGTAGCGACACTCGTGCGCCGTAGACGAGGCGGCTGAGCATGTCCCGGCCCAGGTGATCGCTGCCCAGCAGGTAGTCGGAGGAGCCCTTCTCGTACCAGGCCGGGGGCGTGCTCTGGGCGATCACGTTCGGACGGATAGGATCGCGTGGGGCGATCCAGGGTGCGAACAGCCCGCATACGAGCATGACGAGCAGGATAAACACCGGGATCAGGGGATAGCCGGTAATCAGCTTCGAGATCTTCCGCCAGGGGCCGCTCGGTGCGGCGGCGGTCACCCCGATGGGAGCGGAGGCGGTTTGCCCTGTCATGGTGCTATCCGTACCTGATGCGCGGGTCAATGAAAGCGTAGGCGATATCGGTCAGGAGGTTCATCAGCAGGTAGACGACGGCGAACACGAGGACCGTGCCAGTCATCAGCGGGTAGTCGTTGTTTGACACGGCGTCGACCGCCAGGCGGCCCAGGCCAGGCCACGCGAATACCGTCTCGACCACGACCGCGCCGGTGATGAATCCGGCGAGCAGCAAGGCGCTCACGGTGAGCGGCGGAATGAGGGCATTGCGAAAGGCGTGCTTCCAGACCACCTTCCACTCGGACACGCCCTTTGCGCGCGCGAGTTTCACGAACTCGGAGTCGAGTACCTCGAGCATCGCCGATCTGGTGATGCGCATGTAGCCGGCGGCGGCCAGCCAGCCCAGCGTGAACGCGGGCATGACGTAGTTTCTGATCGCAAGGCCGTCGCCCTCGGTACCCGCCGGCAGCCAGCGCAGCTTCACGGAGAAGAGGAGGATCGCCATGATCCCGATCCAGAATGGAGGGGCCGCCTGGCCGAGCAAGGCGAAGGTACGGGAAAGCTTGTCAATATACGTCCCCCGATAGACCGCGGCGATGATCCCGAGGGGGATTCCCATTCCGGTGGCGAGTATCCACGAGACGATGCCCAGCCTGAGCGTCCGCGGCCCGCTCTCCATGATCTGCCGGGATACCGGGATGCGGGTGAAGACGGAGTCGCCCATGTCACCCCTGAGCACGCGACCGACCCAGATGCTGTATTGCACGGCGAGCGGCCGATCGAGATTGAGTTGCTTCTCGAGCACGGCGCGCGTCTCGGCGCTCGTGCCGTAGCCACCCTCCTGGATATAGAGGTCCCGGGGATCGCCGACGGCACGCGAGAGCCCGAAGACGATCATCGTGGCGCCCAGCAGGGCGACGATGGAGTAGATGGATCGTCGGAAGATGAAACGGGCCATCGGCTATCGGGTAGCTTTCAAGTTCGCTGACGGACGCCGTCGCAGAAAAGAACGGGAGGACGAACCAGCGTCGTCCTCCCGTTCAAAGCCGAACCTTACTTGGGCTTGGCGCCGAACAGGCTGTTGAGCCCGCCGACCACGCCCTTGCCTTCAGGCAGCATCTCCCAGGTCGCAATCTTGTTCGGGTTGTAGACCGGGTACTGCGGGACGTCGACCACGCCAAACTGGACGATGGTCCGGCGGAGTTCGTCGTAGTACGCGGTCGAGGAAGCCTTCAGCTTCGCCTGATCGGCCTCCACGGCCATCTTCAGGAACGTATCACCGAAGAACTTGTGCTCGGAACCGCACATGAATCCGCCGTCGCTCATCGTGCTGAGCAGGAAGCCCTTGGGCCAGGTCACGGGGAAGTTGATTCCGTCCGTGCCGCACCACCAGAGCTTGTTCACCGAGCGGTTGATGATGCTCGGCCGGAACGCCGTGCCGTACACCGTTCGGTCGTACTCGACCTCGATCTTGAGGTCAGCCAGCCACGAGCCGCCGATGGCCTCCGCCATGGTCACGCCGTCGCCAGAGGGGCCCACCCACCAGCCGAGCTTGAACCCGTTCGGGTAACCGGCGTCGCTGAGCAACTTCTTGGCCTTGGCTACGTTGTACTCGTACTTCCATGAGTCCTTGAACCCGGGCTCGGTCGAGGGCCAACCCGGGGAGAATCCGGGCTTGCCCTGGCCCAGGAAGAGGCCCTTGCCGATCGCTTCCCGGTCGATGGAGATGGCCAGTGCTTCTCGCACTTTGCGGGCCTTCTCCCAGCCCGCCGCGTCCTCGGCCTCGGACTTGCTGACCCAGGGCTTGGTCAGGTCCGATGTGCGGGTGATCGCGGCGCCAGACTGCACGTGGGTCTTCTCCCACCAGTTGCCGCCGAACGCGATCGCCTGCTCGCTCAGGAAACCTTCAGGTCCAAGCTTGAACCCCTCGGCAAGGACATCGACGCGGTCCTTGGTCGGCAGGTGGGTGATGTCCACCAGGCCGGTCTGGAGCATCGCCTTGCGCGTTGCCGGTTCAATGACCTCGATCACGCGGACGTTCTTGGCCGCGGACGGCGTCGCCCAGTAGTCGGGGAACGCCTCCATGGCCACTTCCTTTTTCGCCTCGTACTTCACGATCTGGAGCGGGCCCGTGCCGACGAGGATGTCACGCATTCCCTCGGCGCCCTTCTCGTCGAAGAGCTTCTTGGAGTAGATGACGTGACCTTCCCAGAAGCTGGACATGTACCGTTCGAGCCAGTTCGACTGGAAGACGTTGAAGGGGAGTCGAACCGTGTTGGGGTCGATCTTTTCGGCGGCCTTGAACAGGGCGGCAAGGTCACCGCCCATGTCGTTAGTGGCACCGGGTGTAACGGAAGGGTTGCCGTCGTTAAAACTGAAGACCCAGTCGTCGGCGGTCATTTCGCCGTAGTTCTTGTGGAACTTGACGCCCTTGCGGATCTTGACGTCGACATATGCATTTTTGGGACCCATGGTCCAGCCGAGGCCCAGCCACTCCTGCGGCTGGAGGGACCCGCCCGCCCCGCGCACCATGCGGTACGGGGGTTCCATGAACCCGAGCTTCAAGTGCGGTGACTGGACCGCATTGAACCTGGGCGTCCCGATCGGGTTGAAGATGTTGTCGGCCGCCGCGGTCACCGAACCGGCCGACAGGACCGGCTTGGGCGTGGGTGCGGGCGCTGGTGTGGCCGTAAGCACGACCACCTTCTCGACGATGACGGTCTGCTGAACGACCTTCTCGATTGCCACCGGCTTCTCGACGACGACCGTTTGCTGAACGACCTTCTCGATTGCCACCGGCTTCTCGACGACGACGGTCTGCGCGACCGGCTTCTCGACGACGACGGTCTGGACGACCGTCTCGGTGCTGCCGCAGGCGACCCCAATGGCCGCCATGACGCTGGCCATGAGGCCGGCGACCGCGAGGCCACGCTTGGACCTGAACTTGACTCCCATCAACGAGATCCCTCCGATGTCAATCGACCTATCCGAGATTCGGCAACTCCGTGCGCTCCGCGTGTGCCGAGACTGGGATTCGCGCCGGAGCCACTCCGGCCCGTACAAGAACCCAGCGAAAATCGCCCGGCCGGAGGAGCGTGAACCTAGCACAGCCCAGATTGGGGTGTCAATGAACACGCGCCCGCCGCTTTCAGGCCAGCAAGGGGCGGGTAGCGCGAGCCCCTAGAAGCCCGATCGCTTGTCGCAGATGTGGAGCGGCTGGTCGCCCTTCAAATACCGCTTCAGGCTCTCGATGAAGATCCGTCTGCGCCCCTCGTAGAGCTGAGGGCTAAGCGCCGACGCATGGGGCGTCAGGATCACGCTGGGCAGCGACCATAGCGGGCTCGTGAGAGGCAACGGTTCGGTCTCGGTCGCGTCGAGCGCAGCCCCGGCAAGGTGACCCGAGGCCAGTTCCTCGGCCAGGGCAGCTTCGTCGACGATCCCGCCGCGCGAGGCCACGATCACGTACGAGCCCCGTGGCATCAACTTCAACCGCGCCTTCGTGATCTTCTTGCTGGTCTCCGGCTTGATCGGCGCCGTCACCACCAGCCACTGCGACCATCGGGCGAGGTCGTCCAGGCGATCCGGCGACCAGCATTCGCTCACGCATTCAGGGATCTCGCTTGGGCCCGGGTCGACGGCGCGTATCTCCATGCCGAAGCCGGCCGCTCGCACTGCGACGGCCCGGCCGATCGCTCCCAGGCCGTAGATGCCGAGTCGCATGCCAGCCAGCTCGATGATCTTGCCTGCGTATGCCGCCGTCCGCCACTTCCGGGCGTCCTGGTCTCGGACCGACTGTTGCAGGTTGTGAGCCAGCGCCAGCATCACGGCCAGGGTCCAGTCCGCCATGGGGATCACGTGCGACCCCGGGGCGTTCGTCACGAGCACATCGCTGTCGACTATCTCCCGGACGGCAACGATCCGGTCGATCCCCATCCCGGGGCAGTGGATCCAGCGCAAGTTCTTGCCCGCAAGGAACGCCTGGCGCGACGGCCAGCCGAAGAACACCTCGGCGCCAGCAGCCGCCTTGACCTGTGCCGCTTCATCGTAGGCGGGGATGAACTGTACGTTGGGGAACGTGTCCGCCAGTTGCTTCGCGAAATTCTCGCCGAGGTGGTTTGAACCGATGACGATCTTCAAAGTTGCCTCCAGTGCCCGGCCATGCCTGGCCGGGATATTAGCGCGGCGCCTTGCGCTGCCGGTCGAGGACGGTGAATGCGGCGCCCACGATCGACTCGGAATCGATACGGAAGTGCCGGTACAGATCGGCGCGTGAGCCCGACTGACCAAAGCTGTCGACGCCGAGGTTGATCGCCTGGCTGCCAAGGGCCGATCCAAGGAACCCGAGTGAGTGCGGGTGGCCGTCGATGACGGTCACGAGTGGGCGGCCGGTCTCGCCCGGCTCAAGAATGCCCACCGGGTCGCGCCCGGGCGCCTGGGCGCCATCGATCTCCGCCAGCGCCAACGCACGCACCCGCCGGTACACGAGGTCCGGGCTGGTGACGACGAATACGTTTGCTCCGATGCCCTCCCGTTCCAGGCGTGCTGCGGCTTCGACGGCCTCGGGCACCGTCGCTCCCACCGCGAAGAGGTTGACCGACTCCGAGGTATCTGAAGTGCGGAGCAGCCGGTAGCAGCCCCGGAGCACGTCGTTCCTGAGGGCTGTGCGCTCGCTTTCGGTATTCGTCGCCGGGAACAGCGACTGGTCGATTGGCCGCGTGCTCAGCCTCAGCAGGTAAGAACCGCCGGTACCCGCGGCGATGCGTCGCACCGAGTCGAGCATGATCCATTCAAGTTCTCGCCCGAACGCCGGCTCGTAGTAGGTGGCGCCGGGCATTTCGAGCGCGATCGACGGCGTCAGCACGCCCTGGTGAGCGCCACCTTCCCGGCTTAATGTGACGCCCGACGGGGTCGCTACCGCGATGAACCTGGAGCCCTGGTACACGCCGTATACGAAAGGATCCAGCCCGCGGTTGATGAACGGGTCATAGAGCGTCCCGATGGGTATCAGGCGGTGCCCGGACAACTCGTCGGAGAGGCCCAGCTGTCCGAGCAGCAGGAACAGGTTCGTCTCCGAGATACCAAGTTCAATATGCCGTCCGACGGGCCGCTGCAGCCATTTGACCGTGCGGCGGCTGAACCCGAGGTGGTCAGGCGTCTCGGCGTACGACCAGATGCCTGCCCGGTTTATCCAGCTCGAGAGATTGGTCGAGGTGGCGACGTCTGGTGAGACGGTGACGATCCGCCTGGCGGACTCGGTCGACGTCCGGTCGAGCTCGACCAGCATTCGGCCGAACGCGTCCTGGGTCGATGCGCGCTCGGGCAGGCTAAGGCTGGTTTCGTTGAACGTGATTTCGGGCCGCGGGTCCGGCGGCGGCCTGCGCAGGCGCTCGGCGGCCGCCATCACGTACCTCGCTTCGGCAGAGCCGGCCGGGAATGGCTCCCACGGCTCGGCCAGCGACACTCCGACCTGCCCTGCGAGCTCCAGCATTTGCGCTTCGTTGAGGAGCGCGGCGTGGTTGCGCGGGTCGCCCGCCACTGGCAGCCCCCAGCCCTTGATCGTGTATGCGTAGACGACGGCCGGTCCGGGTGCCCTGGCTGCCTCTTCGTAGCACCTCGCCAGCGTGCCGACGTCGTGACCGCCGAGGTTCACGATCCGGCCATACAGCTCAGTGTCGTCGACGTCGCTCAGGCAGCGATCGATCTCCCGCCGCAGGCCTCCGGCGGCTTCCAGCAGGCGCGTACGGATCGCGTTACGCGGCCCGGTGATGATGCCCTGGTACTCCTCGTTCGACATTTCATCGATGCGTTTGCGCAGCGCGTGCCCGCCCGGGCGTTCGAAGAGCTCAGTAAGGTGGTCGCCGTACTTGGCGACGACCACGGTCCAGCCGTTGACTTCGAACATCTGCTTGAAGCGGGCCACCCGGATCCCCGGCACGACCCGGTCCAGGCTCTGCCGGTTCAGGTCGACGATCCAGACGCAGCGCGCAAGGCCTTCAACGGCCGGCTCGGCGACCGTCTCCCACACCGAGCCCTCGTCCAGTTCGGCGTCGCCGATGTGGGCGAAGAAGCGTCCCGAAGTGGGCGCCATGTGATGCGTCGCCAGGTAGTCGCGCACGAGCGCGCCAAAGGTCACTGCGGCGGGCCCGAGGCCCACCGACCCGGTGGAGTAGTCGACGAGGTCCGGGTCCTTGGTCCGGCTCGGGTACGCCTGCAGGCCGCCGAAATCGCGGAAGCGCGTCAGGTATTCACGCGGGAGGTCCCCGAGCAGGTACTGGATGGCATGCAGCACCGGCGAGGCGTGCGGTTTGATAGCCACGCGGTCGGTGGAGTCGAGCGTCTCGAAAAACAGTGCCGTCAGCAGGGCGGCTGACGACGCGGACGACGCCTGGTGTCCGCCAACCTTCACCGCATCCGGGTTGGGGCGGACGTTGTTGGCCCAGTGGACGATCGCGGTCGCGAGCCAGAGCACTCGATCACGGACGCGGCTGCGGACCGAATTGAGTTCGATGGCGGTGGACTTGGACGCCTTGACCAGATCAACCTCCGGTGCGCAATCGGGCTGCGAGTCGGCACCGACAGAAAATCAAGTCGCGTTCGCGGGCAGTCTAAACGCGGGCAGAGCATAACACCGTGCATCTTCAAACCGTAAGATCTATGTAGATTCCTTTGACTGTTGAATGCCTAAACACCCTCAGATAACTTTTCCCCTCCTGTGGGCAGCCTCTCTGGTTCTCCTCGCCACGGCGTGCTCCGGTGGCGAGGCGCCTGCTACTCCCGGAGGTGCAACGGCGACCCCGTTTGGCGCCTCGTCCCTGAAGGTTGTCCCCCCGGCCGCGCCGGTAGCGACGATTGCTCCGCAGCCCACGGCCACCGCCGTTCCGCCGACCAGGAGCCTCGGCACGCCGCTGCCCACGAGGGCGCCGGTGGTCAGGCCAACCACTGCAGCGCCGCCGACCGGGCGGGCCGGTGGCCTGAACCCCACGAAGCCCATGGGCGAGGCGCGCGCCTATCACTCGGCAACTCTCTTACTGGATGGGCGGGTCCTGGTCGTCGGCGGGAAGACCACCGGCGAACAGTTGAGTGGCCATGCCGAGACCTTTGACCCCGCTACGGGCGAATGGCAGACCACGTCGCCGCTGAACCACCCCCGGCAGTCCCACGGTGCGGCGCTGCTCCCCGACGGACGCGTGATCATCACCGGCGGATGGGGTCCCAACTTTCAGGCACTGGCCAGCGCAGAGATTTTCGACCCGGTACGGGGTACGTGGGAGCTGACTAATTCGATGTCGGTCGCCCGGATCGCCCACGTCAGCGCGGCGTTGCCCGACGGCAAAATCATCGTGGTGGGCGGCTGGAACACGGTAACCCTTGCCTCGACCGAGATCTACTCCCCATCGACGGGCGCGTGGAGCGCAGGGCCTTCGATGTCGGCTCCCCGGTTCGACGAGACTGCCACGGTCCTCGCCAACGGCAGCGTGCTGGTGGCCGGGGGCGAAGACGCCAACGACAGGCGCCTTGCCAGCGCCGAGGTCTTCAACCCGACGTCGTCAACCTGGAACCCGGTCGGGCCCATGCTGACGCAACGCTACCGGCATACGGCCTCGCTCTTGCCCGACGGGAGAGTGCTGGTCGCCGGCGGCACCAGCGAGCCCGGGAGCCTGGCATCGACCGAATTCTTCGACCCGGTCACCGGGACATGGTCGCGGGGGCCCACGATGTTGACGGCAAGGCAGGCCCACGTCGCGGTCGCACTACCTGATGGGCGGGTCTTCGTTGCCGGTGGGATTGACCCGTCCCAGCGGTCATTGAGGAGTGTCGAGATCCTGGATCCGAGGGTCGTGGCGTGGCATTCCGGGGCCGACCTGTTTGATGCCCGCAACAGCATGGTTGCCGCCCTGGCTGGCGATCAGCGGGTGCTGGTGGCAGGTGGCAGGAACGCAGGTTCCATCCTCAGTTCCGCCGAACTTTACTCGCTCGCTCGCTGATCCGCGACCGCCTTTTCGAGCATCTTCGGTGCCTTGAGCCTCTGGCTCTCCACCTGCTCCGCCAGATCGGAGACTCGGTCCGGCTTGGACGGATGGTGGATCGACCGGGCACTGGCCATCGCCGCTGCCAGCAGATTGGCGATGCCAAGGACGACCGCCGGGCCGAACACGCGTGAGGCGCCTCCGCCTGGTTCTTTCTGGCCGTGGTCAGATGCCATTACCCGCCTCGGAGGTGTGAGATCGCGGCCGCTAGGGTACCCTGCACAACCGGGCGTCGAAACCGGGGGAGTTTGAGAGTTGAGCGTTGGTCCCGCCGAGGTGAGAGCCATACTCGATCGGATGGGTGTCGAGTACGAGTGGATCGAGATCGATCCTTCGTTCGCAGACACCGCTGCGTTCTGCGAGAAGTACGGCTTCCCGCCCGGCCAGTCGGCGAACACGATAGTGGTCGCCTCGAAGCGTACCCCTCGGGCGTTCGTCGCATGCGTCGTGCTGGCGACCAGCCGCCTGGATGTGAACAACGCGGTCAAGCGGCTCATGGGCGTGAACAAGGCATCGTTCGCGGACGAATCGGACATGGCGGTGGTGACGGGCATGCAGCTCGGGGGCGTGACACCGTTCGGGCTGCCGGCCACGCTGCCGATCTACATCGACCAGCGGGTGATGGAACAGCCATGGGTGATCCTGGGCGCGGGCGGCCGGGCGGCGAAGGTCAAGGTTGCCCCTTCGATCCTGCCGTTGCTGCCGTCGGTGCAGGTGGTCACCGGTCTGGCGCTGGAGGCGACCCTGTGACACGGATGAGCGAGCTCCTCGACCTCAACGGGCGTGCGGCGATCATCACAGGGGGTGGGACCCACCTGGGCAGGGCGATGGCCGAGGCCCTGGCAGAGCTCGGGGCCAGTGTTTACCTGGCGAGCCGCCGCGGCGAACTCTGCATGCAGGTTGCGGAAGAGATGCGAGGGCACGGCTTCGATGCCACCGGCGCGCGCTGCGATGTGACCAGCGAAGAAGACGTGAACGCGCTCGTCGCCAGGGTGATCAAAGACCGGGGCCGCCTGGACATCATGGTGGCCAACGCCGGCGCGTCTTTCACAACTTCCTATCTTCCAGAGGCCAGCATCGACGAGTTCCGGCGCACCCTGGATCTGAACCTGACGGGCACCTACATCTGCGCCCAGGCCGCCGCCCGGGTCATGATCCCCGCCCGGCGGGGGAAGATCGTGACCCTTGGCTCGATACACGGGATCCTGACGGCCGACAAGCGCTTCTATCGCGGGCTCAACTTCAAGCGGTCCGGCCCGCCATACCAGGCCGCCAAGGGTGGAATCGTGAACCTGACCCGGGCCCTGGCGGCGGAGCTCGGGGAATGGAACATCCAGGTCAACTGCATCAGCCCCGGGCAGATCCCGCGGGCGGATACGGACCCGGCGATGGTCGAGAAGGCGCGGCTCAACAATCCGCTCGGGGTGGTCGGCAGGCCGGAGCATCTCAAGGGCGCGATCGCCCTGCTTACATCTCCAGCCGGCGATTGGATCACGGGACATAACCTCATGGTCGATGGCGGATGGAGTATCTGGTAACGCTCGCAAGCGGCGATTGAATAGAGGGACGGCGATGGGTGAATTCAGCGGAAAAGTCGTGATCGTGACTGGTGGGGCGCTCGGGATGGGGAAGGACACCGCGATCGAGTTCGGTCGGTCGGGCGCTTCCGTGGCGGTGGCCGACGTTAACAAGCCAGCCGGGCAGGCGGTTGCGCGGGAGATCGATAAGGCGGGCGGGAAGGGCCTGTTCGTCCAGGCGGACGTGGCTCGGGCCGCAGACTGCAAGCGCGCCGTCGATGAGACGGTCGCGGCGTTCGGTGGAGTCGACATCCTCTTCAGCAACGTCGGCATCCAGCCCCTGGAGTCGTACCGGAACGTGGAGCAGACCACCGAAGAGCAGTGGGACAGGATCATCGGGGTCAACCTGAAGAGCAGGTTTCTCATGGCGAAGTACGCGATCCCCGAAATGCGCAAGCGTGGGGGCGGCGTGATCGTCAACAACGCCAGCGTCCAGGGGATCCAGTCGATGCGGCGCGTGCCCGCGTACGCGGCCAGCAAGGGCGGTGATCTGTCGCTGACCCGGCAAATGGCGCTTGACTACGCGCACGAGAACATCAGGGTCATCGCCATCTGCCCCGGCACGATCGACACCGAGATGGTGCGCACCGCTGCGCGCGCCGAGGGCGGGGATGTCGAAGCGACCGTCAAGCGCTACGGCAAGTCGCACCCGATCGGGCGGATCGGCACCGGCAAGGACATCGCCAACATGGTCCTGTTCCTGGCCAGCGACCGGGCTTCGTTCATCACGGGGTCTTACTTCCTGGTCGATGGCGGCTACCTGGCCATGGGGGCCTGGGCCGGTGGAGCGGGCGCCGACAAGTAAGTCGCGGCAGGTCAGATGAAGGCGACCGCACCGTCCGGATAGACGCGGTCGCCACGGTGCCAGGCGTTCTTGTACGGGTGCTTCTTGACCGCCTGCTCGACGATGTCGATCCCCCAGCCGGGCCGATCCGGGATAGCGACATAGCCGTCCTTCGGCTTCAGCGTCTCCGTCACCAGCGCGCGCTCAATCGAGTCCGGTTCCCGGTATTCCAGGATCAGGAAATTCGAAGTGGCGGCCGCGAAGTGGACGTTGATCACCGTGGCCAGCGGTCCCAGTGGGTTATGGGGCGCGACCACGAGGTCATGGCCCTCGGCGAGCGCCGCGATCTTGCGCATCTCCATCATGCCGCCACAGATGCAGATATCGGGCTGAAGGATATCGGCGGCCTCCGCTCGCACCAGGTCCTCGAATTCGAACTTCGTGTAGAGGCACTCGCCGGTGGCCAGCGCGAATGGCATCTTCTTGCGGAGCTCGCCCATGGCGTGCCGGTTCTCCATCCGGAGCGGTTCTTCCATGAACATCGGGGAGTACTCGGCGAGGCTATCTGCGAGATCAAGGGCCTTTGGCAGCTCCCAGACCGCAGCGTGCGCGTCCAGGCCGATGTCGACGTCCGGACCGACCGCCGCGCGTAGCGCGGCGATACGTGCGCGCGCAGTTCGAATGGCGTCGTTCCAGGTGCCCTGCCGCCAGGTGGTGGCCAACGGGTTCGTCTTGACTGCGCCGATGCCGATTGCCTCGATCTTTTCAAGTGCGTGCTCGGCGAGCAGGCCGGGATCGTCTGCGTGCACGCCGTGATACACGGGGACGCGGTCCCGGACCCTGCCGCCCAGGAGTTTGTACACGGGCAGGTCCAGGGCCTTGCCGGTGATGTCCCAGAGCGAGTGCTCGATGCCTGAGAGTGCCGCCATCCCCGACGAACCGATCGGAAAGCGCGCCCCCTGGTAGGCGAGGGCCCAGAGCTGTTCGATTCGCGTGGGGTCGCGGCCTACCAGCTGCTCGGCGAAGTAGTCGACCCAGCTGACCGTTGCCAGGTCGGGTCCGACGTTATACGCCTCTCCAACGCCGTGGATCCCCTCGTCCGTGTGCGTTCGGACGAACACCTGATTGCGGTGTTCGATCCCGGCTACCAGGGCCTCGATCCTTGTGATCTTCACTGGCTCGTCCCCATCACCCCTGACTCGTATGAATGCAACATGGCCGCGCCAGCATGGCGCGGCGCCTGTCGAAGCGTGACGACTGGCACCTCAGATGAAGGCCGGAGAGCCGTCGGCATGCCTCGGAAACCCGCGGTTCCAGTGCCTCGTCGGGTTGCCCTTGATCGCCGCAAGGTCGAGTTCCATCCCGATCCCGGGGCGGGTGGGCAGTTCGAAATATCCGCCCTCAGGCACCCAGGGCTCGTCGACGAAACGTGCCTTGGGACTTTCGTGATCGCTGTGGAACTCCAGGATGAGGAAGTTGTTGATCGATGCCGCCAGGTGAACGCTGAGCGCGGTCGAAAGCAGCCCCAGCGGGTTGTGCGGGGCCACGCTGACGTAGCTGGCCTCCGCCACCGCGCAGATCTTTTTCAGTTCGTGCAAACCGCCGCAGCAGAGGACGTCCGGCTGGATGATGTCGGCGCCATCGATGGCCATCAATTCGGAGTATCGGGCGACCCCGTACAGGTTCTCGCCGGTCGCAATGGGGACGCGGGTTTCGCGCCGCAGGCGGGCGGTCGTCTCGATCAGGTCGGGGCGCACCGGTTCTTCGACGAACATCAAGCGATAGGGCGCCATCGCCTCGATCAGCTCGCGAGCTCGAAACGCGTCCCGGAGCGTGGCATGTACGTCCACGGCGAGTTCGGGCCCGTCTCCGACCGCCTTTCGCACGGCCTCCAGCCGCTCGGCGGCGTGCCGGACCACGTAGCGCCAGGGCTTTTCGGACCAACCGGGCCCGTAAGGCGACATCTTGAACGCGGAGTAGCCTTCCGCCTGGCGAGCGAGCGCGTTTTCGGCGCACTTCTCCGGGGTGTCGCCATGGATGCCGTGGTAAACCCTCACGCGGTCGCGTGCGGCGCCCCCGAGCAACCTGTACACCGGCACGCCGGCAGCCTTCCCGGCGATGTCCCACAGGGCATGGTCGATCCCCGATAGCGCCGACCACGCGACCTGCCCGAGGGGGAACCGCATCGTGTTCTTGGCCCTCCGAAGCAGCCACTCGATGCGGCTGGGGTCCTGGCCGATGAACCAGCCCTTCAGGTTCTCGATCGTGCCCAGAATCCCTTCGTCGGGCCCGATCGAGTACGGCTCCCCAACTCCTGTCACGCCCTCGTCGGTCGTTACCTGGAGGAATACGTTGTTACGCGTCCCGTCATGCGCGAGATACGTGCGGATGTCGGTGATCTTCAAGTTGACCTCCGGGCGGGAGTATAGAGCCCGTTGACGAAGATGCTCGTGCCGCGACGGAGGGTCGGAGACCAGGCCGCTCCAGTGCGGTGTGTGCCGGTAGAAATCGACTGGTTTACACGGAAACGGATGGGCCGGCCGCCGACAGTTGATTATCCGGTAGCGTGTGAAGATCTACACGCTTGCGTGTACGCGCACATATGGAGGACAGGCGCCAGGGCCTGATAGACCGGCCGGCCGGGGGCGCCACTGACCGTTGGTCATTACGCCCCATACTCACCGGCATTACGCCTTGGAGCCGGCGTAAATGCAGCGTAATATTCGCGGTAACCGGCTGTTTCGCGGCAATTCGGTCCAGAGGGTTTGCCCCATATGTCCAGGCTCGGCGATTACGACGTTCCCGACATCACGCTCTCGGAGTCGATAGCCCTTTTGAGGCGGGTTCACGGGTCTTTGGGTACCAACGCCTCACGCGCCGGTGTTGCGGGCCTTCTGCGGCTGAATCCAAGGGGAGGCTGGTACGCATCCGTCCTGTTCGCCTTGAAAATCTGGGGGCTGATCGATGGGCGCGGGTTCATTCGTTTGACACCGCTGGGGGTGCGCCTGGCGACTGCTCAGGATGCGGTGGCGCGGCAGCAGGCCGCGTTTTCCTGGCCGTTGCTGGCGGCCCTGGCAGGCCGTATCCCGGGTGCCTTGCCCGGCCGATCGGACCTCGCGCTCGTGCTGTTCGAAGTCACCAATGCGGGTGCCGGCAGGATCCACGTTTCCCTGGTCCAGGTCAGGCGCATCCTGGAGGATGCCTGGCCAGAGCGAGCCTCGAGTGCCCAGCCGGCGGCCGGCCCGCCAGCTGCGGCGGACGGGACCGAGCTTGCCGCGCAGGTCCCGCCTGGCTTCGTGGCGGACGAGGCCCTCCAGCGGATCGACCTTGCTTTCTCGGGTGGTCAAATTTCTCTGCCCGAAACGCCGGAGAACCTGGAACTCATCATCCAACTGATCAACAGGCGGCTCGGACAGATTCGGACCGAGGACCCTCTCAGGCCTTCAAGAGGATCCTGAGCGCGCCGTGTGTCCCCCGGGCCGCCCATTCGTAGGCGGTCGGCGCTTCGGTCAGGGGAAGGGTATGGGAAACCAGGGGCAGCAGGTCCAGCTGGCCTTTCAGCAGTGTCGCAAGGTGTTCCCCGATTCCCTGGGCGGTGCACAGTGGAGATGACTGAGGCGGGCGGAAGGAATCTCTCGGCTCGGCGGACCATCCGAACCCGGGCGCGTCCAGCGTGTAGACCGGGAGGTCTTCAAAGCCAGTCATGGCCACCCAGCCCGGTTCGGCGCCCTCCGACCTGGCGCCGACCACGACCGCCAGGGGCGGCGGCTCGAGGGATCCTTCCATGCGCGCCCTGAGATCGGCGTCGTTGCGGTGGACGAACCCGGTCGCGCCCCAGCGTCGGGCGAGCATGACCCGGCCCGGGATCGAGTCGATTGCCAGGGGCTTCACAGATTCGCCGCTTTGTAAATTCCAGGCATTAATGAACGCTAAAGAGGTCGGACCACAACCGGCTACAACAGGGCGGCGCAGGCCGGCTCCCCGGAGCCGCCGGGCCACCTCGTACGCGGAGGCGTAGCAGTCGGCGATCAGCACCCCGCCAGCCTCGAACTCCCTGGGGTTCGGGAGCGGGACCAGGTTCAGGTCGGCGTCAGGGACGCGGATCCAGCCCGCGTGCGATCCCGGCAGGTCGTATCCCGGCAACGCGATGCCTCCGCCAACGGAGAGCGCCGGGGGCACCAGCACCGGATCGTCGAGGTGGCGGCGGGTCACCGCCTCTCCGGTTTCTTCGACGATCCCGGCACACGCGCCGCCGGGTGTTACCGCAGGGAAGGTTCGCCGTCCGGCATACCGCTCGAGGTCGAGTGTGGAGATCGAGGCCGTCGTCACCCGCACGATCGCGTCGCCCGGCTCCACTACCTGCGGGCGGTCGACTTCAACCGTCCGCACGTCTCCGGGAGCTGCGAGCGTCAGCGCAAACATCGAAGGGCGCGCGGCATCCTAGACGTACTGTTTTACGGTTTCGGCAAGCCTGGCAGTCATGCCGGGCGCCGCCGCCAGTTCGTCGATCGAGGCCTCTCGGATCGCCTTGACCGATCCGAATTGCCGGAGTAGCTGACGCTTGCGTTTCGGTCCGATGCCCGGGACGAGATCGAGCGCGGACTGGATGGTCGCCTTCTTGCGCACATCGCGATGAAATGTGACGGCGAACCGGTGGGCCTCGTCCCTTACTCGCTGTACCAGGAACAGGGCGGGGGAGTTCCGGGCCAGGACGATCGGCTCGGGTGTGTGCGGTACGAAGATCTCCTCCTGCTGCTTGGCCAGGCTCGAGAGGGGTATGTCCTTCACGCCCAGGTCAAGGAAGACCTGGAGCGCGGCGCCCAGCTGGCCCTTCCCGCCATCGATCAGGACCAGGTCGGGAACGTGACTGAAACCGTCGCCCGCGCCGTCGACTTCACCGGAGGCCGGTTCGGAATCGCTGATTTCCCCCAGCCGCTTGAAGCGCCGGCTGAGCACCTCGCGCATCGAAGCGAAGTCGTCGTTGCCATCCACGGTCTTGATCTTGAACCTTCGGTAGTGCGCCTTCCTGGGCCTGGCGTCTTCGAACACGATCATGCTGGCAACGGTGCTGGTGCCCTGGATATGGGAGATGTCGAAGCACTCGATCCGACGCGGCAAGCGCGGCAAATTCAGTTCCTCGCGAAGCTCTGCCATTGCCCGCTGCATCAGGTCGTCGTCGGCCGCCCACTTCGCCTTGAGATTCTCCAGCCCGTGCCGGGCATTTTCCTTGACCATCTCCATCAGGCGCCGCTTCTCGCCGCGCTCCGGCACGAGGAAATGGACCGGTCCGGCACGCCGGGCAGAAAGCCATGGCTCGATGATGTCCACTTCGTCCACCGCCACGGGGACGAGGAGCCTCGGCGGCAAGTACGAGGCGGAGTTGTAGAACTGCTTCACGAACTGCGCCAGGATGGCCGCCTCGGGCTCGTCCTGGGTGCCGTCCATGATGAAGTTGTCGCGGCCGATCACGGTGCCCTGTCGAACGAAGAACACCTCGACCCACGCCTCGTTGCGGCCGTAGGCGACCGCAATCACGTCCAGGCTTTCGTTCTTGAGGGACACGACCTTCTGACCTTCATAGACCCGCTCGATCGCCCGCAAACGGTCGCGCAGGGCGGCGGCGCGTTCGAACGCCAGCCCGTCGGAGGCCTCGGTCATCTGCTGTTTGATGTCGGCGACGACATCCCTGGTCCTGCCTTCGAGGAACGCGATCACCTCGTCGATGACCTTCATGTACGCGGCGCGGTCCACCGCGCCGATACAGGGGCCGACGCAACGCTTGATGTGGAAGTCGAGGCAGGGCCGCTGGTCGGTCCCCGTGATGACCTTCGTACACGACCGGTAGGGGAACAGGCGCTTGATCAGATCAAGGGTCTTGCGGACGCTCCCCGCGCTGGCGAACGGCCCGAAGTAGCGCGCGCCGTCGTTGGCGGTGCGCCTGGTGATGTAGATCTGCGGGTAATCCTCCCGCAGGTCGATCTTGATGTAAGGGTAGGTCTTGTCGTCGCGCAGCCTTGAGTTGTAGTAGGGCTGGTGCTGCTTGATGAGGGTGTTCTCGAGCAGCAGGGCTTCCTGCTCCGACTCGGTGACGATGTACTCAAAGTCGGCGATGCGGGCGACCATCTCGCGGATCTTCGGGGCCAATCCCGATGGCGAGCCAAAGTATGAGCGCATGCGGTCGCGCAGCACCGTTGCCTTGCCTACGTAAATGCGCTTGCCGGCGGCGTCGCGCATCAAGTAGACGCCTGGCTTGAGCGGCACCGAGGCAAGGCGCTCCACGAGCTGATCGCGATTGGGTGCCGGGGTAGTCACATTTTCAGTCTATGCGAAACAGAAGCAGCCGCCGTGCAGGCCGCACGGCTGCCTGAAGAAATGGACGGGGGTTTTCTAGCGGTACAGCACCGCGGCCGCGAATGCGACGGCGACCAGGATCCCCAGGATAGCGCCGAACTTGATGAGCTCGTGCCTGGTGTACTCGGTGTAGACGTCCCCGCGCGCCCTGCCTCGTCCAACGCCTGGCCGGGCCGGCGCTAGTGCCGGTGAGGTAGCGAGGCCATCTCCAGCCTCTGTTTCGGAGCCCGGGACCGGGCCGGTGTACACGTTGGGTCGAGCGGCGCGCTTCTTAGCCCTTTTCTGGAAGTTGAACGCGACGCGGCGCGGATTTCTGGGCATGCTTGACCTTGTAGGAGGTTATTTGATGCCACGCTCACTCAGCGCGCGCGACATCTCGACGATTAGCTGTGCGGTGTATTCGAGGCCGACTTCGGACGTGTTCCACATCACATGATACAAGAAGGGGTCGATTGGAGTCGTACCGAAGGCGTCCTGGAAGTACTTGCCCTGCGCCTTGTCGGACTCTTCAACAAACGCCCTCGCCCGGTCGAGGTCGAGATGCTCCCTGAGCATGATTCGCCGGGCACGGTCTTCGCGATCCCCAACAATCCCTACCCGAAGGACGCCTGGCTTGTTTTTCAGGATCGCTCCGCCGCCCCGGCTCAGGATGACGACATTTCCGATCTCCGCCAGGTCCCGGATCACCTCGCCGGTGGTCTGGATGAACTCTCGCTCCCCGAGCTGATGTGCGGTGGTCACAACCGGCTCTTCGATCTCCCGGTAGGGCCTGGAAAGCAGGACCTCGACTCCCGGGCCGAAGTAGGGGTCGCCTCCCGTTCCGGCAACCGCCGAACGTTCGAGCATGCGCTTAATCAGCCGCGCAAAACGGTCGACGATTCCCGGCGCGCGCCGCTCGCTTTGGACGAGCGCCTCCACGGTCGAGCCCACGCGTTTTGCGATCTGCGCGAGCAGCAGCCGGTCAACGTAGTCAAGACCAAGCTCTTTAGCTACCAGACGGCCGATTTCCGGCGCCCCGCTACCCGCCCTGCCTTCGATCGTTATTACCGTCATGTGGCGTACCTCGTAATCCGCCCCCACCGGGCGGGTGAGGGAATGTGCCGTCCTGACGCGGACACTTTAAGACGTCGACGGCGCTAGTGCGCCCTCGGATGCGCCTTGTCGAACTCACGGCGAACATGCTCGTTGGTCAGGTGAGTATAGATCTGGGTGGTGGCAATACTTACATGCCCCAGCATTTCCTGCACCTGCCGCAGGTTGGCTCCGCCCTGAAGGAGATGGGTCGCGAAGCTGTGGCGCAGGGTATGCGGCGTCAGGTGGACACCGATGCCGGAGCGGACCGCCGCTGACCGCAAGCGGAGCCAGAACGCCTGGCGCGTCATGCGCCCGCCACGGCGGTTCAGGAACAGGGCGTCGCCGGAGCCCGTGCCCGCCAATTTCCCGCGCGCCTTCGATAGGTATGCCGACACGGCTGAAACCGCACGGTCGTGCAGCGGCACGAGGCGTTCCTTCCCGCCCTTGCCAAACGCACGCACGGTGGCCGTCGTAACCTCGACGTCGGCGACGTCCAACCCGACCAGCTCGCTCACCCGCAGGCCGGCGGCGTACAGCAATTCGAGCATTGCGTGGTCACGGAGTCCCTCGCTCGAGCGGTCGGCTTCCAGCGCCGCCAGCAGCCGGTCGACCTGCTCGACCGTCAGCGCTTTTGGCAACGGCCGCCCGGCCCGCGGCGCCCGGAGCTGGTCGGCAGGATTCGCCTCGATCAGCCCCTCGTCCTTCAAGAACTTGAACAGGGACTTTGCCGAAGCGATCTTGCGGGCGCGTGTCCCGGGCGAGTACCCGCGCGCATCCATGTCTTCGACAAAGCGGGCCAGGCGGGGAGTGGTGACCTCGCGCCAGGTCTCGGCGCGTGCGCTGGCCGGACCCGACTCCAGGAATTCGATCAGCTGGGTAAGATCGCTCGCGTAAGCTGCGATCGTGTGCCGGGAAGCGCCCTTCTCGACCGCCAGGTAGTTGAGGAAATTGTCTAGCTCATCGTCCATGGGGGTCGCCGTTGGGGTTAAAAGTGGCGGGATTGTAGCACGCATTTATGGCATACCCGGCCCTTGGAATCCAATACAAAAAGACACCCTGTTTGGGTGCATCCGGGCAGGCCAGCCAGTGGCGTACAATTTCGAACCTGAGCATGAGCCCGGCTCGCGCCGGCGTCCTGGGTAAGAAATGATCAAGATCCCATTCGACCCGAACATCATCTCGACCGGCAGCTTCACGCTCAGCTGGCACGGATTCCTGAGCTTCGTGGCGGTCTCGGCCGCCGTATACCTGGTGGCTCGCTGGGCCAAGAGGGATGGCATCAACCAGGACTACGTCTACAACACCGCCGTTTTCGCAATCGCCGGCGGTATCGTCGGGGCACGGGTCGTTCACGTCGCCGACAACTGGCATTTCTACCGGCACGACCTCGGCCAGGTTTTCGCGCTCTGGGAAGGCGGGATTGGCCTCTGGGGGGCGATCCTTGGCGGCACTCTGGCCGGCGTCATCTACGCCCGGATCTCCAGGTACCCGGTCGGCAAGCTGCTGGACCTGAGCGCACCGGCGTTGCTCATCGCGCAAACGATCGGGCGGATCGGCGACATCATCAACGGAGAACACTGGAGCAAGGCCACAAGCCTGCCGTGGGGCTGGTACTTTTCGGACCCTGACAGCCCGGGCCGCGCTGGCGCCGAACGCCTGTTTGGCGATCCCGACCAGCCGGTTCACCCGGCCGTCGTCTACGAGATGATCTGGAACGGGATCGCGTTCGCGATCATCTGGAGGCTGCGCAACCGCCTGAAGCCCGACGGGGCGCTTTTCATGGTCTACCTGGCGCTTTACGCGGTCGGCCGCTTCGCCATCCAGTTCCTCAGGATCGATCCCGTGAAGTTCTGGGGCCTGCAGGAAGCGCACCTGATCGCGGTGATGGTTTTCGTGCTCGCCATCGGCTTCATCATCTGGAAGGTCCGCTTCAAGCCGGCCCCGGAAGTGCCGCCGGCGCCCGATCAGCCTGAGCGGAGGGTCGACCGGCGCGAGCGTCGTTCGAAGGCACGCGCCAAAGCCTGACCCGGGTGGCTGGTCAGGCCTGCGCCGCCGGCCGGATCGCCTTGAGTTCCAGTTCGTGGCGTACCCGCCCGTTCCAGTGGTCGGTTCGCAATGCATAAATTGCGTCGACCAGGCTTGATCCCAGGTCGGCCCCGCCCAGGCCGAATCCGATGGCATCGTACTTCCGGGCGCCACCATCCAGCACCAGTCGCAAGTGGTCGCCGGTCGCGCCGAGCGTCTTGATCTGCATCGGCAGCATTCCCCGCGTGAAGAACAGGGGCGACGGGTTGCCTTCGCCGCACGGCGCCAGCATCTGAACGAAGTCCCAGGCGCTTGCGCCGAGCTCCGCCAGCCCGACCTCGACGTCCGCCGTGATGAAGGGCGGCGCGGTCACCGGACCACAACTTGATGCGATCGACGCGATGTCGGCGAGGACGCCCTCCAGATCAGGCGCGGCGCAACTGAAACCGGCCGCGCGTGCGTGGCCCCCGTAGCGGGTAAGCCGGGCCGACTGGCGGGCGATCGCGTCGTGGATATCGAAGCCAGGTATCGACCGGGCGCTGGCGCGCGCGTTGCCATTCTCGATCTGCACGGCGATTGCGGGCCGCTCGTATTCGCCGCACAGGCGGCCTGCCAGAGGGCCGAGGATGCCCGGCATCAGGTCTGGCGAGACGATCGTCAGCACCGGCGGCAGCGCCGGCAGCTTCGCCAGCTGCGCCTCGGCGAGGGCCCATGCTTCCCGCGAAAGCCTCTGTCGTTCGCCATTCAGGTTCTCGATCTCTTCTGCGAGGCGTTTCGCCTCGGCGTCGTTGGACGACGTGAGCAACTGCAGGCTCAGCAGGGGGCTGCCGAGGCGACCCGGCGCGTTCAGCCTGGGTCCGATGTGAAAGGCGATGGCCTCGGTGTCGATCGGGGCGCGCGCGCCACGGTTCCCTGCACGGGCCTGGTCCAGCAGGGCCCGCAGTCCCGGATGAGACGTGTGCTGGAGCTCACGCAAGCCTTCGGCCGCGATTATTCGATTGTCGCCCGTCAACGGGGCGACGTCGGCGATGACGCCCAGCGCGGCAAGCGAAACCAGGTGGCTTGCGGGGGCTCGCCCCGACTTCTCGGAGATGGCCTGCGCCAGGCGGAATGCGACGCCCGCGCCGCTCAAGACCGAGGATTCCGGCAGGGCGCCCGCTCGATGCGGGTTGACGACCGCAAGCGCGTCGGCCGGCAGGCTGTCCGAGAGGTGGTGGTCGGTGACGACGGTGTCGATGCCGCGCCATCGTGCGTAGGTGATCTCCTTGGCCGCCGTCGATCCGGTATCGGCCGTGACGATGAGGCCCACGCCATCGTCGTGGAACGCGTCGACCGCGCCGGTCGTCAGGCCGTGACCATCGGCCGCCCGGTCGGGGATGTGTACGGACACGTTTCCGCCGAGGTCGCGCAGTGCCTGGACCAGGATCGCCGCGCCGGTCAGGCCATCGACATCGAAGTCGCCGAGCACGCCGATCCGCTCGCGGCGGTCGAGCGCGGTGGCGACCCGCTCAACCGCGTGGTACATGTCGGGCAGGGCAAGCGGATCGGTCAGGTGTGCCAGTTCGGGCTTGAGGAATCGGGCTGCCGACTGGCCGTCCCGGATGGCGCGATGGTGAAGCAGCAGTGCGCCAAGGTGGCCGCAGTTCCCGGCGCGTTCGACCAGGTCCTGCGGGAGCGATGCAGGCGACTGCCTGACTCTCCAGCGGCGGCCACCCATCAGGCCGGCCTCCGGCCTGCGGGCAGGCTAGCGGTCAAATTCCTTGAAGATGAGGCAGGCGTTGTGGCCGCCAAACCCCATCGAGTTTGACATGGCGGTGCGCAGGCGGGCCGGCCGCGCGAGGTTGGGTACGTAATCGAGGTCGCACTCCGGATCGGGATTCTCAAGGTTTATCGTCGGCGGGATCATCGAACGCTCGATCGCCATCACCGAAAGCGCAGCCTCAACCCCGCCGGCGGCGCCGAGCAGGTGTCCGGTCATCGACTTGGTCGAGGAGATCGCCACCTTGCTCGCATGTTCTCCGAAGGCGCCCTTCATGGCAGCCGTCTCGAGGCGGTCGTTGAGCGGGGTCGACGTGCCGTGTGCGTTGACGTAGTCGATGTCCTGTGGCGCAAGGCCGGCCTGCCTCAGGGCAAGCCTGATGGCCTGTGCCGCTCCCGCGCCTTCGGGAGCGGGCTGCGTGATGTGATGGGCATCGCTGGTAGCGGCATAGCCGACCAGCTCGGCGATCGGCCGTGCGCCCCTTGCCTCGGCGTGCTCCAGTGACTCGATCAGGAGAACGCCGGCGCCCTCGCCAAGTACGAATCCGTCGCGCTTGAGGTCGAATGGCCGGGAGGCCTTGTTCGGCTCATCGTTGTGCTTGGAAAGCGCCATGCAGGAATTGAACCCGGCCACGGCGATCGGGCAGACGGCTGCCTCGGTGCCCCCCGCAAACGCGGCGTCGGCCGCGCCCCTGCGGATCATCTCGAACGCCTCGCCGATCGAGTCGGCGCCGGTCGCACATGCGGACACTGGAGAGAAGTTCGGGCCCCTGGTGCCGAGCATCATCGACACGTTGCCGGCGGCCAGGTCGGTCAACATCATCGGGATGAGGAACGGGCTGACGCGCGTCGGTCCCTTTTGCTTGAGCACGTCGTACTGTTCCGACAGCGTCATGATGCCGCCGACGCCGCTGCCGATCAGTACGGCCACCCGGCTTGCATCGGTCTTCTCGAGGTCGAGCCCGGCCTGCTCCTTCGCCTGGATCGACGCCGCGCAGGCGAACTGCGCGAAGCGGTCCATCCGCGTGGCTTTCTTGCGATCCATGTACTTCGTGGGGTCGAACCCTCGAACTTCTCCGGCGATGCGACTCTCGAACCCTTCGGCATTGAAGAGCGAGATGCGGTCGATCCCGGACTTGCCCTCTATGACCCCTTGCCAGGTGGTTTCGCGGTCGGTTCCGACTGGGGAAACTACGCCAATGCCGGTCACAACCACGCGCTTTGACATACGACAGCCCCCAGAGAATGCATGCGAACGGCCGGGATCTTGCTGGCGGGGCCTCAGCAGTAGGAGAGGGCGCACACCAGATCTTGGACCGATAACAGGGTAATGATGACCGCGAGTGGCTCGAATCGGAAAAGTCCACGGATTATAGCAATCCGGGTCCTGATTACGATCAGGCCGGCACTGGACCTGCGTCGTAGAATCGCCCTGATGCCCGCGACCTTCCCTCGAGCGACGCCCACCGTCGCGATCGAAACCCATGGCTGCAAGCTGAATGCGGCCGACAGCGAGCGCCTGGCGCGCGAGTTCGCCGCGGCCGGTTTTGCGGTCGGCCAGGCGCAAGACGCCGACGTCTTCGTGTTGAACAGCTGTACCGTCACCGCGGTCGCCGACCGAAAGGCCAGGCAGGCGCTGGCCGCGGCTCGCCGTCGTCGGCCCGATGCGCTGATCGTAGCTTCGGGCTGCTTCGCCGAGCGCTCGCCGAATGCCGTCGACGCCCTGGAAGCCGTGGACCTGACCGTCACAAACCGCGCCAAAGCGGAACTGGTCGGACTGGTAGCGGCCCGGCTCGGACTGGGCCCGCGCGATCCCGTCGCCAGCACGGCCGGGGTCGCCGGCACCACGGGGCGCACGCGCGCCTTCCTGCGCATCCAGGAGGGGTGCGACCAGGTGTGCGCCTACTGCATCGTGCCCCGGGTGCGCGGCCGTGAGCGAAGCATTCCGGAAGAACAACTGGTCGCGGAAGTACGAGTTGCGTTCGACGGCGGGCGACGCGAGGTCGTGCTGACCGGAACTCAACTCGGTTCGTACGGGTTCGACCTGGAAGGCACGGACCTCCGGCGCCTGCTCCTCAGACTGCTGCGATCGACCGAAATGCCGCGTATCCGGGTTTCGTCGCTCCAGCCCCTCGAATTGACCGAAGGCCTTCTCGAGTTGTGGTCCGGGGAGGGCAGGGGGCGCCTGTGCCCGCATTTCCACATGCCCTTGCAGTCTGGAAGCGATGGGATCCTGCGCAGGATGCGTCGCCGTTACTCAGCCGCCCGGTATATCGACGCGGTGGAGAGGGTGAAGAGGGCCGTGCCCGCGGCCGCCGTGACGACCGACATTATCGCCGGGTTTCCCGGAGAATCTGACGAAGACTTCGCGCTCACGGTAGCGGTCGTGCGGGAAGCGGAGCTCGCGGGCGCGCACGTATTTCCGTACTCGGCCCGTCCGGGCACCAGCGCCTCGAAGTTTCCGGACCAGGTCCCGCATGAGGTGAAGGCCTCCCGGGCGGCCGAGCTGCGGAGGTTGGCTAGAGCGGCGGAGACGAAGTTCCGGGAGCATCTGGTAGGCCAGGTCCGGCCAGTCTTATGGGAGTCGGATGGCCCGCCGCTGGCCGGTCTGACCGACAACTATGTAAGGGTGGTTGCGGCACCCGGTGAGCAGTACGTGGGTCCGAACCGGATCGAGGAAGTCGAACTGGTAGCGAACCGTTCAGGCCACATGGTTGGCATGCCCCGGATGCGGACGCCCGAAAAATAGGCGGGCAAATGAAAGGGGCGCCCAGCGGCGCCCCTTTCATCAGAGAGCTTTGAGGCGAGGTCAGACGGCGACTGGCTTCAGCTGCATCTTGCCGCCGATGCGCTCCAGGTACCCGGCGCGCTGTTCGTAGCCGTGCGCGAACACCATCAGCCAGCCTTCGCGCTCGATACGGCTCAGGAGCTCGCGCTTCTCTTCGAGCGTATCGTCGGGCCGGCGGTCGAACGCGGTGATGTAGGGAAGCACGATGTGATTGGGCGTCGGGACGAGGTCGCCCATGAAGGCGATCCGTTCGCCGCCGGTGTTCACGAAAACGACCTGGTGGCCGGTGCAGTGGCCGTTCGTGATCATGGTGTGCACGCCCGGGACGATCGACGCGTCGCCGTCGAGGAATTCGAGCTGGCCCGACCGCTCGAGGACGCTCATGGCGGTGCTCGCGAGTCCGAAGAACGGCACGGCGCGCTCGTTGGGGTTGCATGCCTCGTTCCAGCTGGGGCGTTGTACGAGGTACCGGGCGTTGGGGAAGGTCGGGACGATCTCGCCCTCTCGGTCAAGTCGGACGGTGCCCCCGACATGGTCGAAGTGCAGGTGCGACAGGAGAACGATGTCGATGTCGCGGGTCGTCAGGTTGGCGGCCCGCAGGTTGCGGTGGAGCTTGGATGAGCTGAGCCCGTAGATCTCCCGGGTGATTTCCGGCTCGCGGGTGCCCATGCCGGCGTCGACCAGGATGTTGAGGTCGGGGGTCTGTACGAGGAGGCAGTTCAGCCCGAGGCGGACCCGGTTGCGACGGTCGGGCTTGGCCTGCTGCTCCCAGATCACCCGCGGCACCTGTCCGAATACGGAGCCGCCGTCCATCAGGTATGAACCGTCGCTGAGAACACGTACTGTGATCGAGTCTGCCTTCATCACTGCCCCCCTGGCGTCTTTTTGGCCCCATGCATTTGCGATCGGACAATCGCCCTCGCTCCGGGCGGAGCGGGCTCCCGGTGGACTGGCCGGGAGGCGTGCACATTGCGCTATGTAGGGCAACGTACCCGCGTACGGGCGACATGTCAAGCAGTACTTTAGTACTTTCCAGCCAAAGTTTAGTAATTATTTAAAAATTGTCCAATACAACAGGCTCGAATAGATAGCGGTTCATATCTGGCGGGCTGGGCTGGAGATTGGTCGATGGGCGGCCATAGTCCGACGCCGTACAATCTGCCGACGGTCGAATCGATGGAACTGGCGGGTAGGCGATATCCGCAACCGGAGCTGCGATCTTGACTTTGAAAATCGAAACTGTCCCCGGCGATCTGGCCGCCCAGGACGTGGATGCCGCGGTCGTCAACCTGTTCTCGGGAGTGAAGCGGCCCGCCGGCGCGACCGGCGCGATCGACGCCGCGGTGGGAGGGACGATCTCCGATCTCATCCGGCGCGGCGAGATCAAGGGCCGCAAGGGCGAGGTCACCGTGATCCACACGGTGGGCAAGCGCTACCCGGGGTTCAAGCCGGCCCGGGTCGTGGTCGCCGGACTCGGAAAGCAGGACGAGTTCGACCTCGACGCCGCTCGCTCCGTCAGCGCCGATGTCGCCCGGCGCCTTCGATCGGTCGGCGCAAGCTCCGCCGCAACCATCGTGCACGGCGCCGGTATCGGAGGCATCGATACTGAAGAAGCATCGGAGGCGCTGGCCGAAGGCGCGCTGCTCGGCCTCTACCGCTTCGACAAGTACAAGTCGAAGAAGAGCGACGACGACCGGAATCTGCAGACCCTGCGCATCGTCGAGCTCGACCGCAAGAAGCTGCCCGCGATCAGGAGCGGTGTGAGCCGCGGCGAAACCCTGGCCGCCGCGGCGACACTCGCCAGGGATCTGGTGAACGAACCAGCCAACGAGATGACACCTACCGAACTGGCGGGCGCCGCGCGCAAGGCTGCGCGCGGGCTCGCAGGCTTGAGCTGCGAGGTGTACGACCGTGCGTTCGCCGAAAAACAGGGGATGCGCGCCTACCTCGGGGTCGCCCAGGGCAGCGTCGAACCCCCGCGGATCATAGTGATGCGATACCTGGGCGACGCGCGCCACCCCAAGAACAACCTGTGGATCGTTGGCAAAGGCATCACGTTTGACTCGGGCGGGCTGTCGCTCAAGCCCAGCGACGGCATGATGACGATGAAGGGCGACATGGCCGGGGGCGCAGCCGTCATCTCCGCCATCACTGCCATCACCCGGTTGAAGCCGAAGATCAACGTCACCGCGCTGGTGCTGGCGACCGAGAACATGCCTTCAGGTTCGGCACAAAGGGTCGGCGACGTGGTGAAGTCGATGGCCGGAAAATTCATCGAGATCGCCAATACCGACGCCGAGGGACGCCTGACCCTCGCGGATGCACTGGCCTACGCACGGGCCAACGGCGCCGAGAAGATCGTAGACGTGGCGACACTGACCGGGGCGGCCGTCATAGCGCTTGGTCATGGGAACACCGCGGCATTCAGCAACAACGACGACCTGGTTAACCGGGTGATTGCGGCCGGGAAGCGGCGAGGCGAGCCGATCTGGCGCTTGCCACTCGACTCCACTGCCAAGAAGCAGAACGACTCCAAGATCGCCGACCTCAAGAACACGGGCGGACGCGCCGCCGGATCGATTACGGGGGCGCATTTCATCGGGGAGTTCGCCGAGGGGACGCCATGGGTCCACCTCGACATCGCCGGCACATTCATGGCTGATTCCACGGAGGGATGGGTGCCGGGAGGCGCGACCGGAGTAATGTCCCGGACGCTCGTACAGCTGGCAATGGACATGGGCAAGTAGGTTCGGTGGCCGGCCTGGCCTGGCGCGATGCCTGAAGTTCCAGAGTCTGGATATCAAAGGAGTGACCTCGATGCCTGACCGCTCGATGAAGCCCGTAAACGTCTCGCAGAGCGTTCTGAACCGCTACAAGCAGCTTCCGATCGCCACCGTCTGGGGCGCCTTGAAGAAAGAAGGCATCGACAGCTACATGGAAGGCGTGCGGGCGTTCACGCCGGGCCACCGCCTGGCGGCGCGTGCGCGCACCCTTCGGTTCCTTCCGCCGCGACCTGACAAGGACAAGGAGACGCGTGCGGGCGAAAAGTCTCCCGAATACCGGGCGATGGCGCGCTGCGGGCCGGGGGACGTGCTCGTGGCGGACATCATGGGCAAGCGGCTGGCGGCGATTGCCGGCGACGTCAAATTGCTCCAGCTCTCGATGAACAAGGCCGAGGGCCTGGTCACCGACGGTGCGATCCGTGACCTCGACGTGATCCTTCGCGAGAAGTACGGCCTGATCGTCTACGCGCAGGACCGCACTCCCTACGGCGGCCGCCCCTGGGCGGAGCCCTACGAGGAGAATCTCGACATCCAGTGCGGAGGCGTCCTGGTTCGGCCCGGCGACGTGATCGTCGGCGACGACGACGGATGCGTCGTTGTCCCGTCCTGGTTCGCGGAGGAGATCTGCAGCAGGGTCGAAGAGACCGAGGCGGTTGAGGCCTACATCAAGGTCAAGATCAAGAAAGAGAAAGTTGCGCCTGGCAAGTACTACCCGCCGTCGCCGGAAACCTACGCCGAGTTCAGAAACCTCAAGGCAGGCGCGGGCAAGAGGGCGGCCAGTTCGACCGGGAAGCGGGTACGGCGGAAGTAGTCGCCAGTCGGCGCGGCGCTCCTGGTTCGCGAGACCGGACATACCCCTCCATCGGCACGCAGGATGGAGCTCAACCGGCATTGACCGCCGGGGGACGAAGGCGGCAAGGAATTCAGCGCTCGCACCCTGTGGAGGCGCCTTGTTCCTGATATTCTTTCTGTTTGCGTGGTGGGCGTAGCGTAGTGGTTATCGCGTCAGGTTGTGGCCCTGAAGATCGCGGGTTCGAATCCCGCCGCTCACCCCATATCTCAACGACCGGTCTGACCCATTGAAGCCCTCGAGGGGTCGATCCTCCCCCCCCTCACAGCGCGCGCCCGTAGCTCAGCGGATAGAGCACTGGTCTTCGGAACCAGGGGTCGTGGGTTCGAATCCCTCCGGGCGTGCCAGCTAAATCGGCCACCCCCCAACCCCCCAAAAACTCCTGGCTTCGAAGTCCATCAACGCGGCCCGGATTGGAAAGAGGTTGTCGGGCGAGGTGCCCTCACGTCTCATGAAGACCCGCCAGAGCCACCGGACGTCCCGGACACGGTCCGGTTTTCGTGAGCTACTGCGGCATTGAATGCGGCCGGGCTCACTTCACGGGGCGGGGCGGCTAGCTTGTCTATCTGCCGCCATGTCTCCCGCAGATGCCCCGCGATGTGAGGCATGTCCCATAGCTGGGCCTCGTGCAAGGGTGAACCTTCTGGCTGGGTCGGGATGAGTGGCGCCGCTTCGATGAAGAACGAAAGCATGGCGCTCTGGCTTTCCCATGCCGCGCACCTGAGCGCCTCGGCGAGAACCTCCGCCGTCCACGCGAGACCTGGCGCGGTTTGAGCATGCTGATAGAAAATTGCCAGGCTTCGAATCATCGGACCCGGGAGTTCGGGCCTGACCTGGTGCAGCAGCCAGGCCCAATCGGACTCACGGATCGTCGAGATGAACACCGCGGCCGAATGATCGAGCAGGTACCGGCATTTCTCGGGGGAGCCGCCACATGCGCATCAAGCTAGGCGACCATCGCCGTAGCGGGAGGAACAGTCGCCGGGTTGGCGAGGGGCTGATTGTTAGCCGGATCCCGGTCTGGACTAGGCCTTCTTGAATTTGTTAAACCCCAGGCCTTTGCGGGCAATAAAAAACAGTTAAAGTAGCAGCCGCCAATCGCGGAACTACGACATGACAAGAATGCGTTGGGTCCTGATAGGCCTCTGTATCGCGTTGCTCGTTGCGGCGTGCGGCGGGCAGCAGGCGCCGCCCGCGCCGACGCCGATGCCGCAGGCCGCTACGCCCACGCCCGTGCCTGCACCTACACGGACGCCGCTGCCGCAGGCCGCTACGCCCACGTCCCAGTCCACGGTTGCTGCGACGCCAACGCCCGCGCCTGCACCTATACCAACGCCGCAGCCCACCCCGACTCCGCGCCCCGCGCCTGCACCTACACCAACGCCGCAGCCCACCCCGACTCCGCGCCCCACACCCAGCCCCTCTCCCACACCCCGGCCCACCGCCACGCCCACGCCCACGCCTGCACCTACGCCTGTGCCCACGCCAACCTTGACCACGCGGTGGGTTCCCGTGGGATTCGCCGTACAGAACAGGCTTGTTGGCGACACCCTCGACCTCTTCTCGGATGCCTTACACGTCGATCTCCCCTCGGGTGGAACAAGGCTTATCTTCAACAGCGCTTGGCATCCCCGCAGCGAGATGGACTCACCGGCCGGGCTGAAGCCCGGTTTCACCACGTTCCGCCTTATTTCTGCCGTGACCAGCGATGGGATCAACTGGACGATTGATCCCGGCGCCAGGACTGGTGTGAGCTCCAACCCAATGTCACCTGATACCTGCTACCCCGTGCCCGGCAAGGCGATTAAAAGACCCGACGGTACCCAGCTCATCTACTTGAGTTGTGGAGCGTTCATAACCAAGGATGGCCTGGAGCTCACACGCATCAGGGGACCAGGGCGCTATCTGGAATGGGGACCTCGGGAGCCCGACGCGGAGGACCAGGACAGTTGGGCGGAGATCAACATCGTCCTTCTCCCCGACGGCCGCTACCGGATGTATAAGGCTGTCTTTTACGCGGGTACATCAGCACGTTTTGAGCCGGAGCGTACCGCTAAGATCTTCAGCTACATCTCCAACGACGGGTTTACCTTCACCAAGGAACCGGGAGTCCGGATCCCTGCGGTCCTTCAATGGAATGGAGAGACGAAAGACGCGTTACAGCGTCCACCGCTGCCATGCCTGCTCAAGAATGCAGGCCACCCGATCGTCTACCGAGCATCGGATGGCAAGTGGATCATGTTCTTCAAGAACCAAATGTGCGTGTACAACGGGCCACCGCCGGGCCCCCCAGACAAGGGTCAAGGGTGGACATTAAGTTTGAACGCATTCTTCTCGGTCGCGACGTCCGAAGACGGGCTGAACTGGACCGTTACAGAAGTCGTGAGTGTAGACGATGGGTTCAATACGGGCGCAGAGCCCTATGCCGTCCTGACTTCTTCGCCCGAAGGGGATATGGTTGTCGTTTATAGCTGCCTAAGCCGTGGTTATGACCGCGACCTGAACAAGCTGCTACACAGTGGGTTATGCATCGTTCGTCGCCCAACACCAACGCAAGCCCCTTCGCCTACCCCCACGTCTACACCAACGCCGTAGCCCACCCCGACACCAGCACCACCTCCTGCCATTACAACGGTCGTGGACAACCTTCAACTGCCTGGCGTACGAATCTGGCTCCATGTGGTAGACGATGGCTCACCTCAACCCGCAGTTTCCTCGGAGACCAGAGGCACGATAGAGGTAGGGCGCCTCAACTTGAATAACCCTACGGCACCCATCAACTGGCAGGTGGTCGCGACTAGCCAGGACACGGGCGGCTCCTCAGCCGCCGACCACTGGCACATCTACGCCCACGGCTTTCATTGGATCTCCTTTTCCGCCAACAACGCCAAGGACGGTTACTTGCTAAAGCTCGACAGGGACTTTCGCCGTATCGCCCTGTTCACGGTTGTACAGAATTCCACCCTGCCAACCAACGACATGTTCATGGTTGCGGAACCGGAAGGCGTCACGGTCGGCTATCTTCTGCCTAACTTTGGGCACCGCTTGTACCGCTTCGACGTGAATGGTGCGTTACGCGGCACCGTGCAGATCGGCGGCGGGTCGTTCATTCACAGCAACGGCGCCAGTGCCATGCTGACGCAGTCAGGGTTTCTGGTCCTGGCTCCCGAGACGTTAAATCCCTTCGCGACGAGTGGGTTCAAGAAGCTTCAATTCGATCTTTCCTGGCGGCCCATCACGGCAGCCTTCGTTTTAAACGAGGACGGGAAGCAATACGCGATGCCCAGCGGCGTGCTGCTGAGCACCGGCTACCTTGTCGTGAATACCCGCCTGCGGGAAGGCGTCAGCCTGAGGGGTGCGCCACCCACTTCTACGGGGGGCGGCGAAGCTCAGCGCCTGCCACCAGATGACGGGTCGATCGTCCGTTTTACCACCGCACCGGATGGCTCAGTATCTGCTCGCCAGACCATCGCGCCTTCAGGAGCCAACCGTCCGCACACGGTGCTCATCGGCGACCTGATGATCACGAGTTGGGATGGCCCAGCTCCTGGCGGCCGCACTTCTTATCTGCGTATTGATCGCATAACGTACTGACAGGGGCAGCCACAAGGAGTCACAGAGCCCTGCTCTAGAGCCTGGACTAGGCCTTCTTGAATTTGTTAAACCCCAGGCCTTTGCGGGCAATAAAAAACAGTTAAGGTAGGGGCCGCCAATCGCGGAACTACGACATGACAAGAATGCGTTGGGTCCTGATAGGCCTCTGTATCGCGTTGCTCGTTGCGGCGTGCGGCGGGCAGCAGGCGCCGCCCGGGCCGACGCCGATAAGGCGTCCCGCGCCATTCAGCACCGGACCGCCGCTATCTCCGGGGTCGAGCGGCGCGTCTAGCTGGATGTTCAAACCGTTCGATGACTCACCGAACTGGACCAGCTGAGATTTGATCCCTACCTTGGCGCTGGGCAGGCCGACCCAGCCGTTCTCCCTGACGCCGTGGGTAGTGAAGCCCATTGCGAGGATACCCTCGCCGATCCTGGTGTTGGCAGCCGACAGCGACAGCAGTACCGGGACCGAGTCTGGCAACGCGATCGTGCTTGGATCAAACGTGATGAGCGCAATGTCCCTCAGGGAATCGCGCGCGAGCACGGCGCCCTGAAATGCATCCCGGAAAGACGAACGCACCGTCACTTTCTTGTTGTCACCTACAACATGCGCGGCGGTGACGATCATGCCCGCTTCGAGCAACCAGCCGGTTCCATGTCCGGTCGGCGTCTCCTGGAAAAAGACTGAGCGGGCGTATCGCTCATAGATGGCGCTCAGGTCCGGGGCCGGAGTTGGCGTGGGCAGGGGAGTCGGAAACGCCATCGGGGACGGCGTCGGCTGCGGCGTCGGCTCGGGCAAGGGCGCAGGAATGCCCGCAACCGCGGTGAGTATCTTGGCGTCGACTGTTGCCTGGACCGATCCGCTACCCGGTCCGCAGGCGGTGCCAACGATCAGCAGCGCGGCGCAGGCAAGAGGCGCGATCGCGCCGCCGCGCCTCATCAATATCGATATCCCGCGGTCGCTATCTCGCACCTGCGGTCGTGGGCCACTTCCAAGCGTGCCAGATGATCAGTGAAAGCAGGACAACTTCTGTGGCTGAGCCGAGCCAGATATACGCCCAGGTTTCTCCCACCGAATTGCCGATCGAAACCAGGACGTAAATTCCGGCCACAAACATGGTCACCATTCGATTCACCCTGGCCGGCAATGCTAGTGACAGGAAGATCATCACGACCGGTACCGTCATGAGGGCCAGGGCGCCGAGCGCCCATGTCTGCGAGATGTCAAACTGCCAGACCTTTCCCGCCAGTATGTCCTCGATGAATCCCGGTTTATAGAAAGTTATTATGTCGACATAGACCCAGACGAATAGCGTGGCGGTCCAGAGAGCTGCGAGCTTCAGCTTGACGTTTACTTTCACGTCTTCCAGTCCGTTCTGGATGCTTCCCTTTTCAACCATCGATTGTCCCTCCAGTCTGTTCCGAGGTCGTCAAATCGTCCGGGGCAGTGCCATTCTTCCTCCGGGCCTCGATCCCGGGCGCTGATGAGGCTATCAAATGCCGTATCCCGGCGTTGAAACTGCACGGTCGAGCCGTCGTCTATTTGGCCGGTTGGAAAAACCACTTCTCGATCTACCCACTGACCGAAGAACTGGCCAGCGAATTGAGCGACGACCTGACCCTCTACGAACTCAGTAGGGGAATGGTTCGTTTTCTGCTCTCGGAGCCGGTTCCACGGGCGCCAGTCGAGAGGATCGCCCGGTTCATAGCAGGCCAGTCGAGAAAGCCAGCGAAATCAGAACCATGACCGCCCCGGCGGACCCCGGCCTAGGCCGTGCCCGCCTTTGCCCGGTTCCTGGCGAGCCAGCCGTCGACCAGCTTCACCGTCCGGTCAAGCGAGTCGGACCGCATGCCTTTCGAGGCAGCAAGGGCCTGTACCAACTTGTCCACCCGTTCGATGTTGGTCGCGCCGGCGGCAAGGGCCCGCGCCGCTGACGACGGGCGCAGCAGTGAATTGGCAGCTTCTGCGTACTTTTCAAAAGGAACGAGATCGGCACGGTCTGCACCGATCTTGACGCAGAGCTCGACGACCCAGTTGTAGACCGCCTCGGAGGCTGCGTGGTCCGAGTGCACCGCTTCCTTGATCGGGATCATCTTGTCGGCCTGGACGCACCGGTAGTTGCCGGCCATGAGCATCGCCCACTTGGCCAGCGGCACGAATACGGAGTCGTGGACCCGCAACTTGACCGGGAGTTCCACCGTCTTGCCGTTGACTTCATGGCGGACGGCCTGGATATCGTCTTCGATCTGCTTCAGGATCGCGGTATGCGCGGGCGACTCGAATGCGGCCGCCTTGAAGTTCGTCGGCAAGCCAACCTGGAGCACATTGACCTTCTGGTCGGGCGGGCGAAACGCCTGCGGGTCAGGGCTGCACAGCGTCATCAGCGAGGGGTCGAGCCTGTCCCAGGCGGACGCGTCGGTGTACGCGCCACGGATGGCGCTGGCGTCGACCCCTGGAATGCGCTTCAGATAGGTCAGTGGTGGCATGTTCATGATCGACATGCAGGGCTTCCGGGAGTCGCCCAACTTGTTCAGGAGATCCTTGACAACGGGGACCCGGTACTGCGGCTCCTGCATTGCCAGCACGACGAGGTCGTAGTCGGCCGGGTTCGCCTTCTCAGGTGCCCCCGCAGTTACCTTCCCGGGCATATCCCTGGTGTTGAGTTCGACGAGCCTGTCGACGCCGCGTACGGGAAGGCGAACGATGGCCCCTTCGCTGTTGATCAGGTTGGCCTCTTCGGGCAGGCAAACCAGGTGACCGGAGTGGCCCCCAAGCGCCGCCTTGGCGGCCAGTAACGACCCATATGAGGCGCCGAGGTAGAGGATCTTGAATTTCTTAGCCATGCCCACTCCAGTCTGACTCCGTTACGGGCTTCGCGCGCCGGGGTGCGCACGCATCGTATGCCAGCAGGTTTGGGCCACGCAAATCAGGCGGTGCCCAGTCAGGTTGCTGACCGGCACCGGACCACGGGCCCGTGCCGCGGATCCAGGGTCCCATCGACGGGTAGCCGATCCCGAGTCCCTCATCGAGGGGCAACGTAGGGCTGATTTGAGCGAGAGGGCGCGGGCGTGAACTCGCTCCCGGTACGCCTGGAGATCACCACCGAGCCGATTCAGGGCAACTGGCGACCTTCCAGGGTGATCTGCTACGGCCGTGATGGTCGCTTGCCTGTTGTTTTCGCGACCTTGCAGGCATCAGTGCTACCCGGTTCGGTGTTCTTCCCTGGTCGCTGGAATGGCGCGCTGGCGGGTCATCCTGTTCACGATTGCAGTCGCCTCAAAGCAGACCGGGGGCGCCGACGAGATCATCCTCGGCTTCGGCCTCCCGGGCACTGCAGTGGCCACTCCCGTCGCGGTCTCCTTTGGCGTCGGGGCCAGGTGGACCGCGGGTCGAGAGCTGGATGCCTGGCTGGGGCGCCGGCGCGGCTCCACCGGCAGGTCTTCAAGGTACCTTCAAGGTTCCAGTCGGCCACTCGCGAGAGCGTGGAGGCTCCGGGGAGTCCCGGAGCCTCCGGCGCGCCAATGGCCCGATCCTATACCCTCGCGGGAGCCATGCCCGGGCATAGCCCGGGGCGGAGACTGCAATGGCGCGCTGTTCCATCCACGGATTCGAAAACTGCCCCAACCACGGCGATCGTGAACGCACGCCTGCGGGGGCGTTCCGGTTCTGCGCCTGTTACGTGAACCATGACGCCAGGACGGCCTGCGAATGCGCCTGCGGACAGTGCCAGGTCTACCGAGAAGAGCTGGCGGCAGGACCGTCCGTCTCGCCGGTGGATGAACGCGTGCCCGCCCCCGTCCTGCATCCCGCCGACGCGTGCGCTGAGCTATGCGGTCCGAGGGATCGATGGGTCCTGCAGCTAGGTGAGATTAAAACTACTGCCGCAGCGAAAGCGGTACGTGACCTAAGGGAGGCTTCGTTCGATCTGGCGATTCGCGCCGCTCTGGAGAAGGCCGAACTGGTCTACTTCGGCGAGCTCGACCGGCTTTCGAAGCAGCGATCCGTAGCGCCTCCCTCGAGCAAGGAACGCAGGAAGAAGAAGAGCGAACGCGGGAAACCAGCAGACAGATGCGCCCTGTGCGATGTCACGCATGCCCGCTCGTTTCACCTGGCGGCGCGGAAGGCTGGCTCTGACGCCGAGGATGCCCTGCGCCAGGCAATGGATCTACTGAAGGGGCCGGAATCGGAACCCGGTTCTGACCAGCCAGAGGGCAGGTGACGTGAACAAGCCGGGACCATCCGGGGATGGACCCCGGGGACCCGGCGGGCGACCAGGCGTCCCCGACAGGCCACGCTGCGCGACCTGCTTGCCGCTCGCAACCCCGACTGCCGCGCCACCTGGAAGCTTGCGTGGAGGAATCTCCGGCTTCTCTCGAGGCGGCAGAAGCCAGCGGCGACCCCGGTAATATCTAGCCCTCGCTCACAAGTGCATGTCACCGAGGATCGATTCAATGAGCAAGCGCATCAGGCCAGCCTCGCTACTCTTGCCGCTCTTTGTGCTGTTGTTAATCGGCGCTTCGGTCAGCTGCGGCGGTGATGAGACCAATGCCCAGGCGACGTCGAGTCCGCAGGCGCCCGCAAGCGGACAAGGTGAAAGCGCCACCGTGCGGCCCGACGGAGTGTTCACGATCGATGTGCTGGTCGGGGCTGGCTGGAAGAAATCGAAGGAGCTGGACGCCAGCCTGCTTCCGGGCGCAACGGCAGTCTGGTACGGCTTCTACGACCAACGCGATATTGAAGTCAGGATCTACCCCTCACACGGCGACGCCACGGGAGCGGGCGCAGACGCGGCGCTCGAAGCGATCGGGCGGTCGCCCAACTCCAATATCGGTGGAGGCATCATCACGTCGCTTGGCAACCGGACCCAGTACCGTGCCTACGTGGTCGCGGGGAACCTGGTCCTGCTCTGCGAGCTGTCGACCGAGAACTGTTTGAAGCTGGTCGCACGTATGCCATGAGGCCTCGCGCGGTCACTTGCGTACGCAGTCTTGCCTTATCGTGTAATTTTCGCCCGAGTCGGATTCAGCATGAGGGAGTCGCGTCGCATGGCCAAGCGCATCAATCGGGCGGTCGAACTGCTTGAGGGGAACCAGCCGATCTACTACACCGGTGGGCATACCGGCGCGGTCCTCACCTATGAGCAGGGCAAGAAGGACGCCCATACCTGGGCGGACTACATCAACGTGGGGATGGAGCACGGGGCTTTCGACATGACCGGCCTGGCCGAGTACATGCGGGGCCTCTGCGACGGTGGTCCGACGAAGAGTGGCCATCGGACGCCGCCCGTGATCGTGGAACTCCCCGCCGACGGCACCTCGGAGCCGGTCATCCGGTATAACTCATGGCAGGTGAGGCAGATCCTCGCGCGGGGTGTGCACGGAATTCTGTTGTGCATGGCCGAGAGCCCGGACGCCGTCCGAGCGTTCGTCGAGTCTTGCCGTTACCCGATCAACAAGGCCGGGGTAGGGAAGGGCCTTGGCACCGGGACCCGGGGGGTTGGATCTGAGCCAACCGCAACCAGAGTCTGGGGCGTCTCACGGGACGACTACATCGACAAGTGCGATCCGTGGCCGCTGAACCCGGCGGGCGAGCTGCTGCTGGGGGTGAAGATCGAGAGCCCGCGTGCGGTGTCGAACGTCGAACAGATCATGCGTGTGCCGGGGATCGGGTTCGCCGAGATGGGCCCCGGCGACCTTTCCATGGCACTGGGGTACAAGACGATCCGGCGGGACCCTTACCCACCTGAGATGCAGGAGGCGCATGACCGGGTCTCCCGGGCTTGCCGGGAGAACGGGATCGCTTTCCTGTCGGGCGCCACGCCTGAAACGATCGGGAAGGTGATCGATTCAGGGGCGCGCGTCATTTCAGGCGGCCGCGAGGACACCGCCGTGGCGGGAAGGAAGCACAGCCAGCGAACGATGCCCTACTAGCTGTCGGGGGAATGGGGTGGGGCAACGGGACCGACGTTGGGAGTGAATCCAGGGCAACGAGCCCGCGTATCGGCGATTTCACAGTTTCGACGGTCCATGATCACCCCGGTCCCGAACGGGGGCCTGGCGTGGTGTACAGGGGGGTTCCCGGCGCGGCGTGGGGGCCCTGTCGCTCGTTCGCGCTGAACCAGGTGGCAAATACCGCTCGCAGTGGCAGGGTCATCTGATTGCCGCTGGAACGGGTGGGCCTCGAGTACTGGTCGACATGGGGAAGGGGCCGGGGCCGCACGGACACACGGGCAAGCCTGGCGAACTGCTCGGGAGCCTGAATCTGATCGACGCAGTCGCGGTTACCCGTTGCCACCGCGACCGCATCGGGTGGAAGGTCACGTGGAGGGACGCAAGCCCGCGGCCCGTGTTTCCCAGTAGGACCTACTGCTTGGGGCCAACGACTGGGAACACTCCCTGCGGCCCGGCAACCGGAATGAGGCGTTCGAACGCAGCATCCGGCCCCTCGAGAAGCCTGGGCGGTTGCAGCTGGTGCGGGGCGAGCACCAGTTGGCGTCCCGGATAAGGACGCCGCCCTGGAAAGGTCATGCGCCAGGCCACCAGTGCGTCCTCGTGGAATCCGTTGGAAAAATCGGGGTACTAACCGGGGACCTTTTCCGCAACCTCGCTCAGATTGCCGAGCAAACGTGGCGCCCGACCTTCGACTGGGACACAAGGCTCTCCACGAAGTCCCGCAAGAGGGTGCCTGTTGAGGCGTTGAAAAACCGCGGGATCGTATTTTCCGGACATCTTCCGTCCGGAGAGAGCACTGGCCGCGTCCTCTAAAGGAACGGCAAATCAGGCTGGGATACTCTGTGACCGGCCCGCGTTTTATTAATGGATCAGGTATGAGGATTCGAAAGAAATACTTGACAAGTAGCTTTGCGATAGCTATGGTCAAGCCGGGTTATCTATAGGAGGTGTGTAGATGCCAGCAGTCCAGGCCTATTGTTTCAAGTGCCGCACGAAGCGCAGCATCACGAATATGAAGCCAACGAAGATGAAGAACGGGCGCGCGGCTGCCCAGGGCACTTGCCCGGTCTGCAAGACCAAGGTTTTCAGGATCGGCAAGGTCTAGGGGCTCTCAGGTTCGGCTATTAAGCCGGCGGGAGGGCATCACCCCGAGACGTGAGGGGGAAACGGTCCTGTATTGCAGGACCGTCGCCTTCCCGGTCGTAATTGCATATTCGCTACTGGTCACGTCGCTTACCTGGGCCGTGCTCTGGCTTCGCTTGAAGCTGAAGCGCGGCCCTCGCGCGTAAGCGGGAAATCACAGGTCGACGGTGGGAACTATTGCCGTCTGCTGTCGGTTACGGTCCTGCGTTCGTCGCCGGGCTTCGAGGTCGCTGCCCGCCGAAGTTTTCCTTCCCCTCTAATGAACTGGCGCGCAGCGCCTCGTCGAAAAACCTTGGCTTGAAGACGTGCTCTTGCTTGTGGAGCATGAACAGGCCTTCGATGGTGATCTCGTAGGAGGGGTTCCTGTCGCCACCCGTGATGTGGTGGCCGCGTGTGCGCTCGAGGGCCTGCAACCGTTCAGCTTCGACGGATATCGGCGCCGCCCTTGCGGGTCCCGGCAGCGAGCTGCTTCAGAGTGGGCAGCGTGTGTCCGTCCATCCCGCCATGGCGCCTGAGCAAGTGCAGGATTTCGTAGCGGAACTCGACCTCCGGCGAAGATCTCTGCCCGCCGGCTGCGCCAGCATCACGGTTGGCCATCGGTGTCACCCGAATTCGGGTTAGGTCTCGCAGGGTGCTAGCTGGCAACTGGTGGCCGCACGCCATCAGGACTGCGCAAATCCGTGATTTCGGGCGGCCTCCGGAGATACGCGCCGTGGATTTTCACCCGGGATCTGGCCGGCTTCATCACCCGGCGATTGGCAATTACCTGACCGAAATGCTCGAGGAATAGCCGACTCACGATTAGAAAAAGACGCGGTAAGACATCATCACGATCACCAGGAATATTCACACAAAAAGACACGCGCCTGATGACAGCCGGGGAAACCCTGAGATAGGATGCCGCACCAAGCTGCCCGTGCGCATGGACACGTTCCGATCCCTGTCCACGACCTGCCACCGAGGTCAAGCGCAGTGGCATACCTGAACCCATGCTACGCACCGGGGTAGCGATGTTGAGATTCCGCTGATTGAAGCTTATTGGGCCGCCTTGACGACGTTAATGCGCTCCGGGTTGGTCGAAATTACCTGATGGTGGTGATGGAAGACTCGACCGAACGGAAGCGCCTGGAGGAGATGCTTTGGGCAAGAACCTGTTCGTGGGCAACCTGGCGTTCTCGGTTACGGACTTCGAGCTTCAGGCCCTGTTCGAGAAGGTTGGACCGGTGGTAACGGCGAAGGTGGTCGTCGATCGGGAGACCAGGCGATCCCGCGGCTTTGGCTTTGTCGAGATGGGCGATGAGGAGTCGTCGGCCGAGGCGATCGCCCGGTTGAACGGTACCGAGTCGTTTGGTCGCCGCATAACCGTGAACGAGGCAATGGTCAGGCCGGCCCCCAGCGCAGGCGGCGTCAATCGGGCTGGCGCCTACGGTGCGACACCCGACCGGCGATAGGCAGGGCCAGCCGCGCCCCGTCTGCCGGCGCGGCTCCGGTCCCAGGTGATCAGCGCTCCAGGACGCCGTCCGGCTGTTGCTCTCGGAGCGCCTTCAGGTAGCGTGGCAGGACGTTCCGCCGGTAGGCCTGCTCCAGCTCATCCAGCAGAGCTACGGGATCGGAGTTCTGGCAGATAATGGCGCCAGTCCTCTTGTTGACCATCTTCACGATAGTTGCGATGTGATCGGCGATACCGCCAGTGCCCGTGAGCACTCCGATCACTTTGGATTCGTCGTAGGCGATCGCGAACTCGCCGAGGGTGCCGGATCGGCCTCCGGCAAACACCACGACGTCGCAGGTGCGGATGTTCTCGACCTCGCGCCCCATCAGTCCGCTGCCCGTGTAAACGATGAGGTCGTAGCCGCGCGACGGCGACGCATAGTTGACCAGATGATCACGGAGATTCAGGGCAGGCGAGATGCCGACCACCATGCCGCCCGCCGATTTGGCGCCGAGGACAGCTTCGTGCGGAAGCCCCGGGCAGGCTCCGGTCACCAGGACGTAACCTCGCCTGCCTATCTCCCGGCCGAGTTGCCTGAGGAGCGCTCTGGTCTCAGGCGACAGTTCGCCGCCAGCCGATCCCATGACACCAACGGCCATGTGTGGGAAGTTTGATAGGTCGCCATGGCTCGCCCGGCTCGGCGAAGCCTGCAAGGTCTTCGATTCCGCATCGTTTGGCATCGAGTGATCGTATCACCGGGATGAGGAGAAACTGCCTCGTGCGGTCGCTGTTGATTTTCATGACTGTGCCGGTGGTCCTCGCCGCCTGTACGAACGTTCTCGACCCCGCGGAGTCGCCCGTCGACGTGACGCCATCGCCAGCGGCCGGCTCGACGCGCGTGGCGGCCTCCGCCACTCCCACGGTGCTGCCGCCGTCGGCGACGGCGACCGTACCGGTGCGGGCCACGGCGACGGCGCCATCCGTGCCGCGGGCCACGGCGACCGCGCCGCCCACGGCGACCGTACCGGTGCCGCCCACGGCGGTCGCGCCGCCCACGGCGACGGTGGTCGTGTCACCGACGCAAGCGCCTGCCCCCACATCGCCCGCCATTCCTGTGCCGGGCAACGTGATACCCCCGATTGCAGTCGTGCCCGCCTTTCCATCGTTGAACGACGGAGCTCTTGGCAGGCGGCTGCTGTACTTCGCAGAAGTCCCTGACGGGTCGCGCAGGGCGGTAGTCGTCGAGCAGGCCGGACGCGTCCGCCTTCTATCGCTGGCATCCCCGCCATCTGGAGCTGAGCTGTTCCTGGATATTTCAGACCGCGTATCTACCCAGGGGAATGAAGAGGGCTTGCTGGGGTTAGCGTTCGACCCGGACTACGCGCACAACGGGCGTTTCTACGTGCACTACTCGGCGACGAACCCCAGGCGATCAGTGATCAGCCGGTTTGTGGCCGACGCCGCGGCCGGAAGAGCCGACCCCGCAAGCGAGCAGGTCGTGCTCGAGGTAGGGCAGCCGTTTTCGAATCACAACGGCGGGATGATCGATTTCGGGCCGGACGGATACCTGTATGTGGCGCTCGGGGACGGTGGTAGCGGTGGCGATCCCCAGGGCAACGGACAGAACCTGGCGACGTTGCTCGGCTCGATTCTAAGGATCGATCCGGGTCGGGGCGGCGCAAGGCAGGGCTATTCGGTGCCGAACGACAATCCATTTGTCGGCCGCCCGGCGACCGAGGCATTGACTGAGATATGGGCCTACGGGTTTCGCAACCCGTTCCGATTCTCGTTCGACCGGTCGACCGGCGAACTCTGGGCCGGCGATGTCGGTCAGAACGCCTGGGAAGAGGTAAACGTGGTCACGAAGGGCGGCAACTACGGGTGGAATGTGATGGAGGGTGCGCATTGCTACCGGTCCACGCCTTGTGACATGTCCGGGTTGATACCGCCGGTGGTTGAGTACCCCACCCGTGAGCCTGGCTGTGCTGTTACCGGTGGCTATGTGTATCGAGGAGCATCGATCCCCGGGCTGGCCGGCGTCTACCTGTATGCCGATTTCTGCTCCGGCATCATCTGGGGCCTGCGCAGGATCGACGGCAGGGTGGTCGCGGCGCGGCAGCTGCTTGATACCGATCTGCAGATCTCGTCGTTCGGGCAGGACCTTGCGGGGGAGCTCTATATCACCGCCTTCGACGGGCGCGTCTACCGCATCGCGGGCGGCCGCTAGGCGGACGTCTAGCGGTCGGTCCAGGCGTTCGAGATCCCGGTTTTCCGCTATCATCTGCCGGCTCCGTCGAACTCAACCCCGGCTCGCAAGATCCACCCGAGGTGCCCATGTACCCCAGCGACATCAAGAAGCGGTTGCGCAACGGTGAACTCTGCCTGGGTACCGGTATGTTCTCCAGGGAACCGTACGTGGCCGCAGCGGTGTTCCAGACGCGGCCTGACTGGGTCTGGATCGACCAGGAGCACGAGCCGTGGGGCACCGAGTCGATCGGCCCGATCTGCGTGATGGCGCGCCAGGCTGGCGTTGCCGGCGTGATACGGGTCGCCTGGAACGATCCCGGCGACATCAAGAAGGCGTACGACGTCGGTGCGGTCGGCGTCATGGTCCCCCAGGTCGACACCCCTCAGGAAGCGAAGGACTCCGTTCGTTTCGCCAAGTACCCGCCGATCGGGGAGCGCGGCATCGCGCCGTGGTTTGGCGGCATGATGGGCTTGACCCAGGACGACGTCATCAAGCATGCCAACGATGAGACATTGCTGATCATTCAGATGGAGAGCGTCGAGGCCTACGAGAATGTCGACGAGATCCTGGCCCTCGAGCATTTCGACGTGCTGCTCGTAGGCCCGACCGACCTCTCTGCCTCGCTGGGCTTTCCGGGCAAGATTCACCACCCGAAGGTCGAGAAGATCATGCTCGAGATGGCCGATCGTGTCAGGGGCACCGGCAAGGCGCTCGGGACCACCTTCGGCGATCCCGAGGACTGCCGCCGCTGGATCGAAGTTGGCTATCGCTTCATGAACGTTAGCAGCGTGCTGGGGCTCGGCACGCAGGGATCAGTCAGATACTTTGCAGAGTTCCGCGCCGCTTTCGACACCCCATCGGCACGCAGGAAGGCGGCCGCATGGATGGGCGGGAGTGGCCGCCGCCGGGGCAAGTAGGTCGGGACCTGGCTCGTTCGGGCCTGCATGATCTTCTCTCGGGCGACGATCGTCCTGGTGCGCGGTTTCATCCCCAGCTTCTGCGCCAGAGCCAGCGATTCTTCCTGTCGGTTGCGCGCCTCAGATGCGTCGCCTTGAGTTCCTGCGCCGATCTTGAGCAGGCGTTCAGGAGCCAGGGCTGCCTTCCAGTCACCATGAAGTAACAGAAGGTCCGACGGCACCCACGATGCCCGGGTGGACCAGCGAGCCGAAGCGACGGCGCTAGAGGGTCACGACGACGCGTGTCGCGGCTGAGCCCTTCTGCTTACCGACCCATTCCGCCGTTTCGAAGGCCTGATTCATCTTCTCCAGTGGGAAGGTGTGCGAGACCAGGTCCAGCAGCGGGTACTTGTCCTTCGTGCGGACCAGCAGCTGGAGGCACGATTCGAGGATCCACGGGTTGTAGTGCTGCAGCCCGATCCACCTGGTCTGCCTTGATATGACCTTGTTGCCGGCCAGCTGGAAGCTGCCGCCTGAGATGTTCCCGATGTCGACATAGGTGCCGCCCATGCGGACCATGTCGAGACCTTCGAGCGTGGACGCTGCGATGCCCACGACCTCGATGCCGATATCGGCACCGATACCGCCGGTCAGCTCGCGCACGCGGTCCACGCGGGCCTGGGGAGTCGGGTATTCGTTGAGATCGACCGTGGCGGTTGCGCCGCAGCGCAACGCGAGGTCGAGACGCGCCTTCTGGCCGTCGACGACGATGACCTGTGAGGCGCCCGCTTCAGCTGCGCAGGCGGTGGCGTAGATGCCCAGCCCGCCTGCACCCTGTACGACCACCGTGTCGCCCTGTTTCGGCTGGGCGAGGTGCAATCCGAACATCACCTGGGCCATGGAGCAGTTGATCGTCGCCAGCGCCTTGTCGGGCAGTTCCTCGGGGACCTTGAACACGAAGTGCCCGGGCTTGAGCCAGAAATAATCGGCAAAGCCGCCGTCGCAGTACGGGTAGTCCTCGAACGTGCGGGTCAAGTTGCTGCGGAACCGGTACTGGCACGCGTAGAGCTGGTCGCGCAGGCAGTGGTAGCAGCGCATGCATGGGAAGAAGAACGGGAAGACGACCTTGTCGCCTTCCTTCAGCGGGCGGCGGAGCGAGTCGGTGGAAACGCCCTTGCCCAGAGAGTGAACGCGGCCCGTGAACTCGTGACCGGGGATGCGCTTGCGGGGCGTGACCGGCCCGTCCTGGTCGCCGCGCCATCCGTGGAGGTCGGACCCGCACACCGCGGCCCCGGTGTTCTTCACCAGCACGGATCCCGGTACGACTTCCGGCACGGGCAACTCTTCGATCCAGAATTCGGACCGAGGGCCCTGTCCGATGGCGGCTCTACCTTTGAGGACCACTTGTTCGCTCCTGCGGTTCTGGTGGTTCGACCCTGCACGACTTTCGATCGGCGCAAGGATCGACGTCGATCCCGGCGAGTTCGCGCGCGATGGGTTGCCAATTTACGCCGGGAGACAGAGCGTGTCCACGGCGAGGCTATACTTCCCGGGCCTCTCTGCGCATTTCACAGGCGAGCCCGATTGCCGTAGAGGGCGCCTTCGGCGGCTCGGTCACCGTCCACGGAAAGTAGGAAACATGAAAGCTGCGGTCTGGCAAGGCGGGACGAAGTTTACGATCGACACCGTTCCCGACCCGGTCCCCGGTCCCGGGCAGGTCGTGCTCAAGGTCGACACTGTTGGCGTGTGCGGGACCGACGTACACATCACGCAGGGGCTGTTTCCCTCTACACCTCCGCTCATACTCGGGCATGAGTTCAGCGGAACCGTCGTAGAGGTTGGCAAGGGGGTATCGAAGGCACGGATCGGTCAGCAGGTCGTCTGCGATATCACCAGCCACTGCGGCGAGTGTGACAACTGCCGCGAGTGGACGATCAGCCGGTGCCAGCGCGCCCAGAAGTCGAGCGGGGCGCTTGCGAACTATGCGGTGGTACCGGCGCAATCGGCGCACAGGCTGCCTGAGGGGATCGATCTCGAGACCGGAGCCCTGACGGAGCCGGGTTCCTGCTGCCTGTCGGGCTCGATGGTGTTTCCGATGCCGAAAGACGCAGTCGTGCTGGTAGTCGGCGGCGGGATCATGGGCCAGTTCACGGTCGCCTTCCTGAAGCGCCGAGGTGCCAGGACGGTGATCCTTTCGGAGCCGGTGGCCTCACGGCGCGAGCTGGGACGCCAGCTGGGCGCCGACGTCCTGCACGATCCAAAGATGGAGGACCTCAAGAAGGTCGTGGATCGCGAGACCGGCGGGAGGGGAGTGCATCTCGCCGTGGAGGTCGTTGGCAAGCCCGAACTTGTCGCCCGCTGTGTACAGCTGGTGCGCCCGCGCGGCAACGTGCTGATGATCGGTGTGTGTCCGAAGGGGACGACGCTACCGTCCGACCTCTACGACCTCCACTACCGCGAGGTCGGCATACGTGGGGCTTTTGGCCGGGGCAACTACTTCAAGAAGACGTTGCAGCTGCTGCCCGAACTAAACTTGAAGGGCGTCATCACGACGCGGTATCCGCTGGAGCGGGCCGCCGATGCGATCTACGACTCCGGTCAAGGACGCGGGGTCAAACTGGTCGTCAAGCCGAACGCATAGCTAAGTCCCTCATCGAGGCGCCCCGGCGCGCACCAACGCGCTGCGCGCGGGTCGCCAATCGGTAGAGGGCATGGAGGTACCAGTCAGTGCTCGAAATGTTCCACGTCCCCCACGACATCGCGGTGCGCGTTGCGCAACAGGACATCCGATCTACGGTCGAGGACATCTTCCGAAAGATGGGCATGGGCGACACCGATGCCCGCCAGTCGGCGGACGTCCTGATCTATGCGGACCTGCGCGGCATCGAGAGCCACGGCGTCAGCAACATGATGCGTTCGTATGTCGAAGGGTTTGGCAAGGGCTCTATCAATCCAAAGCCGAAATGGAAGGTGGTACACGAAACCGATTCGGCCGCCACCATCGACTGCGACCGCGGGCTTGGCCTGGCCGTTGGCCCGATTGCGATGCGGGTCGCCATTCAGAAGGCGGAGCGCACGGGTGTGGGCGCGGTCACCTGCACCAACGGGCGGCACTTTGGCGCGGCGGCGTACCACGCGCAGCTTGCCCTGCCGCACGACATGATCGGGATGGCCATGACGGTTGGCGGCCTGAGGGTGGCGCCGACGTTTGGTTCGAAGCCGATGGTGGGCCTGAATCCGATCGGGTTCGCGGCGCCGACGCGCAAGGAGCCGCCCTTCATCTTCGACGCGTCGATGAGCTCCGTTGCGGGGAACAAGATCGCACTTGCGAAACGGCTCGGGGTACCGGCGCTGCCCGGGTGGATCGCGGAACCGGACGGCACGCCGATCATGGACAGCAGGCCGATCCCGGACGACTTCCTCATGCTGCCGCTGGGCGCGACCCGCGAGATCGGTTCGCACAAGGGCTACAGCATGGCCGTCATGGTCGACATCCTCTGCGGCGTGCTCTCAGGGACCGGGCCCGGCTATAAGAACCGGGGGATGGCATCCCACTTCTTCGCGGCCTTCAAGGTGTCGGCTTTCAACGACGTCGAGAAGTTCAAGTCCGAGATGGACGACTTCATGCGCGCCCTGCGCGAGACGCCGCCCGCGCCCGGGCACGAGCGGGTGATGTACGCCGGGCTTCCCGAGCACGAGGCAGAGATGGACCGTTCCGTGAACGGTATCCCGTACCACCCGGAGGTCGTCGAGTGGTTCAAGGGGACGGTCGCCGAGCTGGGCTTGAAGGACCGGTTGCCGGCCACCAGAAAGTAGGACGCAGGAATCTCTTCAGCACCAGTCAGCAACACGGGAAAGGCGGGGCACGATGCCCCGCCTTTCTTTTTCGGTACGGATTCCCTTGGCAGGGCGCGACAGATGCGGAATACGCCTCAGGCCCAGGGCAGCGAGAATGTCGGCGGGTTGGCGTACCGCTTCATCTTGATCAACAGATGCGCTCCGGCGCCGGGCGCCAGCCGGACCGTGAAGCTGCGGTCGTTCACGGTCGAAGACTTCTCGCCGCCTCGGACGCTAACGACCTGGTGCTCACCGTAAGCGCCCCCCTGCACGACCACCGTGCGGGGCTGGAGCTGGTTCAGGTTAACGAGGGTTAGCCCGGTCTCATCGGCGGTCATCTCGTCGACCAGGGCAGCCACGTCTTCGGGGATGCCGGGCCGCCGCCTGTCGGGATCGAAATAGCGGACGCGGCAGTGCAGCGGGTATCCGACCCGCCCGGTCGGGATGCCGCCGAGCATCAGGCGGTTCAGGGCGTCGATCGACGCCGGGTTAAGGTCGTTCATGTCGTCCGACATCCGCATATCAGGGGCGGTATCGTCGGTGTGGATACCCTCGACGCGTCGCCGGACGCGCTCGATGTCGCTCCGCAGCGCGTCCACGGGATATCCGTCGTTCTTGCTCCTGCCCTTGCCTGAGAAGAAGCGGACCCAGGGATCGTCGCCGACGAGCGAGCGATCATCTGCCTTCATCGACCAGTAGTAGACCTCCAGCGCGCCTTCGTCGAACGGGCCGGGCTGGAAGTTGTACCAGCCCTTGTCGCCAAAGGAGCGCGGGTACTGCATCTGCCCCTTGAGGCGCTTGCCGTTTTCGTTCACCTTCGAGATCACTCCTCGCCAGGTGTCGACGTACGACTGATCGCCGGACAGCAGGAGGGCGTTGCCGAACCCGTAAGGCGCCCGCGTGTAGAACGACGGCCTGTGTGCGATCTCACCGGTCTGGGGCACGATGACGGAGAAACCCCACCCGTAGACCCCGCCGTACCACTTGCCCTTCGTTTCGCCGCCGATCTTGCCATTGAGGCCAATGTTCGTTGGTGTCAGGCCGCCATTTTCCGCGGTCCGCTCCGCCCAGGCGCCCACATACTCGAGGCACCAGTCGCGGTACTTCTTTTCTCCCGTCAGCGCGAACGCGTTCAGCCCCAGCGTCGTGGCGCCAAGGTTGAGCGGGTTGTCTCCAACGACGTCGTTGTAGTCCTTGAAGTGGGCGATCATCTCTTCGAAGGTTCGCTCACCGTGGCCCGGCTTGAAGCGACCTTCGATCTCGATTGGATCGCCCGCCCAGTCGAGGCCCGTTGCCTTCCTGAGCAAAGGCCCGCGGCTCCCGTTGAACATGCTTCGAATGATCCGGTGTTTGGGGTCGTAGTTGGGAGCGTAGGGGTCGTCGCCGTTGTAGAAGGCGGCGTACCGCCGGGTACGGTGTTCGAAATCCCTGTCGCCGGGCGCGGCCAGGCCGAGCAGGGCGTAGGGCGAGTACCACTCGCCGATATGGAACCAGTCGAACATCGTTGGGAACTCTTTGAAGTACATCCCCTCCCGGCCGAGCGGTACTTCAACCGTCCTGGCTTCCGTGTACTGCCGGAGATGGCCTTCCCATGCGTGCCGGAAGCGGTCGAGCACATCACTGGGCCCGCCAAGGGCGTACAGCATGGTCCAGTTCAGCATGTTCTCGCCGGCGTCGTCGGGGCCATCGTTGCCGCCCCAGCGCGGGATGCATAGCAGGTAGCCGCGCTCGTCAAAGTACTTGGCGTGGAATACCCGGATGGCGTCGGCCTGTTGCCGTATCAGTTCACGCTCCAGGAGCGCCCACTCGGGTGGCGCCATTGGAACGGTGATGTCGATGGTTGCCTGGCTTGCGCGGTCTGGCATTGAGCGATCTCCTCGGTCTCGATCTATTCGGGCGGCTTGCCGCCTTCGTATGCCTCAAACGGATGGGCTGGATCGTACCGGTACCTCCGCACGCCCTTGATCCCGACCCATATTGCGAAGACTACGACCACCGACACCGCGCCGCCCAGGATCATCGTGGGTCCGGCCCCGATCGCTCCGGACATGAATGCGACCTCCACCTGGCCCAGGTTGTTGGCGCCCATGGCGGCGAAAGAGTGCGCTGAGCTGGCGCGCCCGAGCAGGCGGTCGGGGGACGTTAGCTGCACGATCGTCTGGCGCATCACCATGCTGACGGAGTCGGTCATTCCGAGCCCGAATACGATCAGCAGTCCGAACAGCAGGGCCATGTTGAATTGGAAGTCGACGATCAGCAGGTTCATCTGATGGATCGGGTCCCCGGGCCCCGCCCGGTTCATCCCGAAGGCAAAGAGCAGCAGGGCGTAGACCAGCGTGAAGAACAGGACGAGCAGCCCCTTGCGTGGGAAGCGGTCAGTCCCGTAGACGACCATGCTGCCGAATATCCCGCCGAGCGAGTTGGCCGCGTTGAGCGGGCCGACTGCGATCGCGCCCAGCCCGTACAGCTGGTCGGCGAAGATCGGGAAAAGCATCCGGTAGAAGCTGACGACGGTTACCCCGATGTCGAGCAGGTACAGGCCGGGCAGGATTCGGTGCTTCCGGACGAAGGTGAACCCTTCGACGATCGACTTCCAGGTCGTCCGTCGCGAACCGCCGTCGGGGAGCCCGGAAGTCCGTATCAGGAACGGCGACACGAAGCTCGCGAACGCGATTGCGGTAGCGACTGCGAAGGCCACCGTGACACCGAACGCCACGTAGAAGGCGCTGAACAGCAGGGGAGCGATCACACCGGCGACCTGCATGGTGGCCGTGTTGGTGGCTACCGCGGTGCCGATCAACGGGCGCGGTACGACCCGTGCGACCATGGCCGGTCGCGCCGAGCTGCCGAGCATGCTGAATACACCTGTGACGCCGGTCGCCGCGAAGATGTGCCATGGCAGCAGGCCGCCCGAAGCCGCCAGGACGGTGAGGATCAGCAGGGACACGAAGACGACGGCCTGGGTCATCGCCATCAGCTTCTTGCGGTCGAAGTTGTCGGCGAGCGCGCCGCCGTAGATCACGACCGGCATCTGGATGAACTGGATGAAGCCAAGGATGCCGAGCTGTGCGGCGGAGCCCGTGGTGTCGTAGAGCCACTGCGAGCTCACGAGCATCCGCAGGAACATCGTGACCGTGGTCGTCACGCCCCCGACCCACAACCACGTGAAGTCGCGGTGCGCGAACGCGGACCACGGGCGGATCTCGAGGTCGGGCGTTAGAGGCGGTTGTTCCGGGCTCCCAGTGGCGGTGTCGCTGGTGCCCACCTTCAAGAAGTCATTTCAAGAAGCAAGTTCACGGCGCCGAATCTTACCCTTCGGCCGCAGCCGCGGCAACTTCGGAGACTTGGCCCCGGCCAACCCTATCGGTTACACTGCCGCCCGCTGGACCGGGGCTTCGGGAAACTGAAACCTGGGACCTGATCGCTGAGTCGTCGAGGGGGACAAACAAAGTGGCAAGGATCAACCGGTGCATCGAGCTGCTTCAACAGGGGCAGCCGATCTTCTACACGGGCACGCCCGAGCTGAGTTACGAAGCCGGCGTCAAGATGTCCAGGACCTGGGCCGACTTCATCTCGGTGGACTTCGAGCACCACCCTTTCGACACGGTTGGGCTGACAAGGTTCATGGAAGGTCTCCGGGACTCCGGCCCGACCACCAGCGGTCACCTGACACCGACCGTCATAGTCACGCTCCCGTCGAACGCCAAGACCGCCGAGGAGGTCCGCTACAACGCCTGGCAGATCCGCCACGTGCTCACGGCCGGGGTGCACGGGATCCTGCACACGCACGCGCGGACTCCGGAAGCAGTGAAGGCGTTCGTTGAGGAGTGCCGCTGGCCTTTCTCCAGTGCGAAGGCGGGCCTTGGAAAGGGGCAGCGCGGCGCGGGCGGACAGTCGATACCCGCCAGAATCTGGGGGCTCTCGGTACACGACTACCTGGCCGCGTCCGATCCGTGGCCACTGAACCCGAAGGGCGAGCTCATGCTCGGGCTCAAGCTCGAGGACGCCGAATGCCTGGCGAACTGCGAGAAAAGCGCGGCGGTTCCCGGAATCTCGTTCGCCGAGTGGGGCCCGGGCGACATGGGCATGTCGCTCGGACTGCCTGACGCTCACGACCCCCCGTACCCGAAGAAGATGGACGATGCGCGCAAGCGCGTCCAGGCGGCATGCGACAAGGCGGGAATCGCGTTCCTGTGCTCCTGGAACGATAGCAAGATGACGCCTGAGCAGAGGATCCGCCACCTGTTGAAGATGGGCGTGAAGATCGTCTCCGGCCAGGACGGCGAGCGGATGGCGATCGAAGGACGCAAGGTCAGCAAGCGCAAGATGCCCGTTTAGCCAGGCCACGGGCATCCGGTCACGGGTTTCGGCATCCATGCCGAATCGACATTGCGAATCCCCGTGCCTGGCGTCCCGGCCCTGACCCCGAGGAACCATTCTTGAAAGTCCTGGTAACCGGCGGTTCTGGAATCGTCGGGCACTACGTCATCGACGAGTTGTTGCGAAATGGCTATGAGGTCGTTAATGCCGACAAGGTCCGCTGGGGCAACCTGAGCCACAGCGGGACTGCCGGGGCTGCCCAGGCGGCCGCGGTGACCATGCGAGCCGCCTGGTCGAGGCTGCCGACCTTCATCGAGGTCGATGTCACCGACTACGGGCAGGTCATTTCGGCGATGGACGGCTGCGGGGCCGTCGTGCACCTGGCTGCCTGCCCGAGCGCGGCCTACTACACCGAAGAGTTCGTCTTCTTCACCAACACGACCTCGATGTGGAACGTGATGCGGGCGGCAGAGCAGTTGAAGGTGCGCAAGGTCGTCCTGGGATCGTCGTACAACGCGGTGGGCGCGATGGGCACTGCGGCGCGCTGGGCGCCGCGGCAGGTGAAGCCGCCCGAGTATTTCCCGCTCGACCACGAGGTCGGGACGCGCGCCGAGGATCCATACAGCGTCGCCAAATGGCTAGGCGAGCAGACCGCAGACGCGTTCGCAAGGCGCAACCCGGAGACCCAGTATTCCAACATGCGCTTCAACGGGATGTGGGACGACGAGCGCTTCAGGGAGCTTCACCGGTCTCCCGTCACCGATCCCTGGGTCCGCTGCCAGGGGTTCTGGACCTACCTCCACATCAAGGACGCGGCAACGGCATGCCGCATGGCCATAGAGTCCGAGGGTTGGGCCGGGAGCGAGAAGTTCTTTCTCAATGCCGATGACACGATGATTGCAGTGGAAACCATGGAGGCCCTGCGGCTGGTCTACCCCAACGTGCCGCTGCGCAAGGAGTTCGTTCGGCATGAGGCCCCGATCTCGACCGAGCGGGCACGTCAGCTGATCAACTGGCGGCCGAAGTACTCCTGGCGCGACCGGGCGTTCGCCGGCTAGCCGGCAGGCTCAAGGCGCCAGCGCGATGGTCGTCGCGCCGGCCACGATCAGGGCGGCTCCCAGTAGCCGGGACCGCTTGAACGACTCATTGAGCAGGATCGATCCCAGAAGGACGCCCACGACGATACCGATCTCTCGGAAGGGCGCAACATAGCTGACCCGGCTGACCGTCAGCGCGGTCAGCACGAGCGAGTAGGCGGCGAACTGCAGCAGGCCCGAGACGACGATCAGCCGGGCGTTCCGGCGCCACTCGGCGATCACGTTGGTGCGTGTGAACTGGCTGCGCAACAGCAACGGCATGCCCAGGGTGGCTGACGTGGTCAGGAAGTACATGTACAGGAGCGGGGTGACGTGGGCGACGCCTCGCTTGTCTACGATCGAGTAGGCGGCGATTATCAGTCCCGTGGCCAGCGCGTAGCGGACCCCTGGCTGTCGCAGCGCCTTGCCGAGGCCTGCAACCCCGTCGCGCAGGAGATCGCCGGCCGAAACCGCGAAGATGCCAGTCACGACCAGTCCGATGCCAATTGCGGCGAGCGGCGTTACGTGCTCCTTGAGCAGGAAGACGCCCAGGATCGGGACCAGCACCAGGCCGGTGCCGCGCGCCATCGGATATGCGAGCGATAGATCGGTGTGCCGGTAGGCCCGACTCAAGGTCGTGAAGTAGGCGAGGTGCAGGCCCCAGGTGGCCGCGACGAACCCCCAGCCGGCGAGCGAGGGCGGGTCCCTGAGCAGTAGAAACAGGGCGAGCGGGAACAGCAACACGTTTGCCGACACCGCGGCGGCCCAGGTGAAGACTTCGGGGTTGCTCGCTCGCTTCGTGAGGAAGTTCCAGCCACTGTGAGCGAACGCGGAAAGGACTACGAGCAGAACGGCCAGTCCGGTCATGGGGACAGGACTATAGCAGGGCGGACCAGAGGATCAGGCCGGGTTCCGGGTGAACTACGAGCGCGTCGCGCGCTTCGATAACGTGATATCCAGAGACGAAAGCTGCCTGGAACCGCACCGTGCGCGCGGCGGCCTGGAGCACCCAGCCCACCCTCACGCGGCTGCGCCATCTGCCCAGGGCTTGCTGATGTAGCCGCGCTCGCCCGGCGTCCGGGCCATGGAAAGGTCCTCGGCGCGCGTCCTTTGACGGTCACCATGATTGCCGGGGTATGCGCAGTCTCGGCTCCGACTTGATACGGCGCAGCGCTTCAAACCCGTCGACGCGCGGCATCGCCACGTCGAGCAGAATGAGGCCGGGACGATGCTCGAGCGCTTCCGAAACGACCTCTGCTCCGTCCGAACCTTCGATCACGTCGTAGCCGCGTCCTCCAGGATGGTGGTGGGAGCAAGGCGCAGGGCCTCGCTGTCGCCGACCACCAGAATGCGATCCATCAACCCTTCCGCGCGTCAGGCCTCGACTGCACAACCAGTATGGCGGTGCCGAGCAATCAAGCATAATCGTGCCATTCCTCATCTGAATTGGCGAAAACCCGCATTTCCAGCTTCAGGGGTACCTGTCACATGCATTATCAAGTCGAACGTACACATGGCTGCCGGATCTCCGACGCGTGGACCTACCGCGGCTTGAAAGTCGTGATCATCGAGAACGATCTCTTGCGGGTCACGGTACTGGCGGACAAGGGCGCGGATATCTACGAGCTGATCCACAAGCCCACTGATACCGACTTCATGTGGCGGACGCCGTGGGGCGTGCGCGACCCGAGGCGGTTCATTCCCACGACTGGCTGGCCTGACGGCCTGTGGCACGATGTTTACGAGGGTGGCTGGCAGACGCTGGCTCCGACCGGTGGACAGCCAATGACCTACGCGGGAGCCGAGATCGGACAGCACTCGGAAGCCACCACCATGCCCTGGGACGTCCAGATCCTGGAAGACGACGTGCGCAGAGTCAGCGCTCGTTTCTGGGTCCGCACCTATCGGACGCCATTCCGCATCGAGAAGACGTTGAGCCTCGAGGCGGGATCGCCGGTCCTCACGATCGAAGAGTCCGTCACCAATGAGGCGGAAGAGCCCGCCGAGTGCGTCTGGGGGCAACACATCGCACTTGGCGGTCCGTTCCTGAGTCCGGCCTGCCGGCTGGATGTCCCGGGGGGCACTGTGATCGTGCCCGGCGAAGGGGGGCAGCGGACCCGGCGACTGAAGACCGGGCAGTCGGCGGAGTGGCCCGAGCTGATCGGGAGGGACGGCGAGCCGGTCGACCTGAGGACCTTCCCGAAGAAGAGCGCCAGGGTCCAGGACTACGCGGTCGTCACCGAGATGCCAGCGGGCTGGTATGCCGTTTCGAACCCCGAGCGCAGGGTCGGGTTCGCGTTCGCGTATCCGGTTTCTACGTTCAAGTACCTCTGGTACTGGCAGGTGTTCGGCGGCGGCAGCGGCTATCCATGGTACCGGCGCACCTACAACATAGGGTTAGAGCCTTTCACCAGCCTGTCGAACGGCCGGCCGCTTCCGGGGAGCCGCCGCAGCACGGCCGTGAAGATGCGCGCGGGCGAAACACGTACGGCCACGATGAGGGCGATCGCGTATGACGTGCCCGAGCGGGGTTTCAAGGGAGTGTCGGCCGTCTCGGCAGCCGGCAAGGTCAGGTTCTGATCGGGCCAGGCGCCGATTCCAAGTGACGTGACCGGTAGACCTGGCCGCTCAAGCTGGCTCGATCGAAACGCCAAGGCCAAATGTCTGGATCCGGTCCCGATAGAGCTCGGCCTGCTCGAGCGGGCAGACAATGACCACCGCGCGGCCTTCCTCGTCGGCCTTGAGCATGATCTCCGTAGCGGACTGCTCAGAAAGGGACGGGACGCTCTTCATGAGCGCGTCGACCACGAACTCCATCGAATGGACCTCGTCGTTGTGCAGGATCACTGCGTACGGGTGAATGATGTCCCGTGAGATCCGGACCGGTCGTTCGGTTTGCGGGATGGTCGTCACGGGCGGATTTTAGGGGATGCGTGGCACGCGCGTATGTGCTCTCGCCGGGGAGCAGGTCCTCCCCGGCGAAGCTGTCCAAAGGCGGTTAGCCGCCCCAGGACTGGTGGTCGGTCTGGTGCTGCTTGATGTAGCTCCAGTCCAGTTCGACGCCGATGCCAGGCCCCTCGGGCGCAAAGACGTTGCCCTGCTTGTCGATCCCGTCGAGGTCGTCGTTGTAGTTGAGGTAGCCGGGCGCCCTCGTCGTGCGGACCAGGGGATGGACCAGCCCGAGCTCGTACCAGTTCGTGTTGCGGATCGCGGACATGATGTGGCGGTGCACCGGTCCCGGCCCGTGGAGTTCAACGTCCAGGCCGAATCCCTCTGATGCCGCGGCGATCTTCATCGTCCCGGTGATGCCGCCGTCCTCGTGGGCGCCGGCCCTGACGTAGTCCGTGCCTTCGGCCACGATGAAGTTCACGTGCTGCTCCAGCAGCCGGATGTGCTCGGTCTGCAGGATCGGCGTCTTGATCATCTGGCGGAGCTTCTTGTAGGCGAATTCCGAGACCCCGCCATCCTTGTACGGGTCCTCGTACCAGAAGAATTTGGCTTCGTCGCAGGCAAGGCCAACCCGCAAGGTCTGCGCAAAGTTCTCGTACTCACATGCCGGGTCGATCATGAGCGCCATGCGGTCGCCGACGCGCTTGCGGACGAGCAGGACGTTCTGTTCCTCACGTTCGATACGCTGGCCGCCAAGGCCCCAGCCGTGGATCTTGAACGCCTGGTAACCCATCTCCTGGCACTGCACGGCAAAGTCGCCGAACTGTTCCGGGGTGCTGAGGCCCCCGTTCTCGTCGCCGTGCAGGGTGCTGGCATAGGCGGGCAGCGGCTTGCGCCAGCCGCCGAGCATCCGGTACAGCGGCTGGTCGAACATCTTCCCGGCGATGTCCCACAGGCAGATGTCGATCGGTCCGACCCCGGTCATGTCGAAGTGGCGGAGGCCGCGCTTCACGTCCTGGTAGATCTTCTCGCGTTCCAGCGCGTTCTTGCCGATGAGGTATTCCGCGACAATGGCGACCTGCGCCATGGTCGGCCCGCGCAGCCCCATGTACTCGCCGGTGATCCCCTGGTCGGTGTGGATCTGCAGCACGCCTGAAGTGGCGGTCCGTTTGCCGCCCTTTTCGTAGACCATGTTGAACGTGTTGTAGTCGCGGCCTACGTTCTCGATGGTATAGCTGTAGCCAGTTACTTCGATCTTCGTGATCTTCGGGCCAGCCTTCATGCAAGATCCTCCCACGGCGCAATAAAGCGGTCTCGAATGACGCGGGCAGTATAGCCTCACGTCCCGCCGCTCCTGCTTCCTTGCCGGTGTCGAGCGGTCGTGTGAGAATGCGGCCTCGGCTACCAGGCAGAGCCCTCGAGGACCCTCATGAAAGCGGTCGTCTACCACGGAAACAAAGACATCAGGTACGTCACCGACTGGCCGGAACCGGAGCCGCGTCCGGGGGAGGTCAAGCTCAAGGTCGGTTATGCCAGCATCTGCGCCACCGATATCGAGGAGTGGCAGTTCGGTCCGAGGTTCGTTGCCATGACGCCCAACCCCATAACGGGGAAGAAGGCCCCGCTGGTCCTGGGCCACGAGGTGGGCGGCAAGGTCGTCAAGCTGGGGCAGGGTGTGACCGGGCTGACGGTGGGCGATCGGGTCGCCGTCAACGACATCATCAACTGCCACACTTGCTTCTGGTGCCGGCGCGGCGAATATTCCGCCTGCCCCAACCTGGCGGTGATGGGATTCTCTGCAGATGGCGGGCTCGCAGAGTACCTCGCCTGGCCGGCGGACCACTGCATCAAGCTACCCGCCAGCATTTCGGACGAGGAGTCATCGATCGTCGAGCCGGCCGCGGTCGCGGTCCACGCGGCGCGCCGGGCGCGACCAGAGTTCGGGGAGCGCGCGGCTGTGATCGGTTGCGGGACGGTCGGACTCCTGACGGTGCAGACATTGAAGGCCGCGGGCGCCCGCGTCTTCGCCGTGGACGTGCGCCAGTCGAGTCTTGAGCTGGCCCAGAAACTCGGCGCTGATACCACGATAGACGCCGGCAAGGAGGATGCGGGCGCTGCACTGCGCAAGCTGACCGACGGCATTGGCCCCGACATCGTCGTGGAGACCGCCGGCGTTGCCCAGACGCCGATTCAGGCCATTCAGTGGGTACGGCGTCGGGGACGCGTCGTGCTCGTTGGCATCTATGCGGCGCGGCCGAATTTCGATTTCCTCGACATCGTCGATGGCGAGAAGACCGTCATCGGGTCGCTCGCCGCCAATCCGCAGGACTTCACCGGTGCGGTCGAGCTAATGGCGGCGGGGAAGGTCAACGCGAAGCCATTGGTGAGCGCCAGGATTCCGCTGGAACGGACGATCGTCGACGGCTTCGAGCGGATGCTTAAGCCACAGAAGGACGTATACCGGATCCTGGTTGGTTCAGGGTCCGTCTCGGGGGGAAGGTGAAGTGCATTACCAGGTTGAGCGCAACAGCGGGTGCCGGATCTCGGACGCGTGGACCTATCGCGGTCTCCGCACGGTCGTCCTGGAGAACGACCTTATCCGGGTGATCGTGCTCGCCGACAAGGGCGCGGACGTCTACAGCTTCGTCCACAAGCCCACCGACGTCGATTTCATGTGGCGCACGCCCTGGGGCGTGCGTGACCCACGGAAGTTCCTGCCGACAACCGGCTCGCCGACCAGCCTGTGGCTGGACATGTACGAGGGCGGATGGCAGACCGTGGTTCCCCACGGTGGCTTCCCATCGACCGTTGCCGGCGCCGAGATCGGCCTGCATGGCGAGGTCAACACGATGCCGTGGGACGTTGACATCGTCGAAGACTCCGAACGGCGAGTTTCCGCACGGTTTCGCGTGCATGGGGTCCGGACCCCGTTCCGGGTCGAGAAGACGCTCTCGATCGAAGCCGGGCGCGCTGGCCTGATCGTCGAGGAGACCGTGACCAATGATGGGGAGGAGCCGGCCGATTGCGTGTGGCTCGAGCACATTGCGATCGGCGCTCCGTTGCTGGCGGCCGGGGCACGGCTCGAGCTGCCCGCCTGCACGATCCTCAACCATCCGACCAATATGGATAGGGACGCCAAGCTCAAGCCCGGCTGGCAAGGTCCATGGCCGAAGGCCGCGGCGCAGCGCGGTGCAGCGATCGACTTCAGCCGCTTCCCCGGTAAGGACGACCGATCCCTGGACATGGCCTATTTCACCGGGATGAAGGAAGGCTGGTACGCGGTAACGAACGAGAGCCTCGGAGTCGGCTTCGGCGTTTCGTTTCCGGTCGAAGTCTTCAACTACCTCTGGTTCTGGCGCAACCTGGGGGGCGGGACCGGATATCCATGGTATCGCCGGTGCTATAACGTCGGGCTCGAGCCCTGCACGAGCTTCCCGAACACCGGGCTGACGCCTGCGATCAAGAACAAGACGGCCCGCCGCTTCAAGGCGGGTGAATCGGTTTCGGCTACCATCCACGCGGTGGCTTACACGGGCAAAGAAGCAGTCCGCCGGGTTTCACCCTCCGGCGCAGTGACACGAAAGTAGGACCGCGTGAGGATCGTCGACACGCACTGTCACGCCGGCCATAACTGGTTCGAGCCGGTGGAAACCCTGCTGTTTGAGATGAATTCGAACGGCGTGACCGAAGGCGTCCTCATCCAGCACGGGGGCACCTACGACAACGACTACCTGTTCGAATGTACGGAGCGCTTCCCGGGGCGCTTCAAGGTCGCCGTCCTGATCGACCCCGACGACCCGGACCAGCCGGGGACGCTGGCGAAGCTCGCGAGGCGGGGCGCTGCGGGCATCCGGCTCTATCCGCCGATGCGTGTAAGCGGCCGGGACCCGCTGGCGCTCTGGAAGAAAGCGGGCGACCTCGGGGTCGTGGTCAGCTGCATGGGCACGACCGAGCAGTTTGCCTCTGACGAGTTCCATGCGCTGGTCAAGGCGTGCGCGTCGACGACGATCGTGGTCGAGCACCTGGCGGGCGCGAAGCCGACGACGATGCCGGACGACGCCCTGTTTCTGAAAGCGCTGAAGCTTGCTGAGTTGCCCAACACCTGTGTCAAGATTCCGGGCCTGGGGGAATTCACCCCGCGACCGCCACGGCTTGCGCCGGCGTTGAAGTTCGGCAAGGTGCAGCCGTTGATAGAACTCGTCTACAAGGCCTGGGGGCCGAAACGAATGATGTGGGGTTCGGACTTCCCGCCGGTAGCCGGGCGTGAAGGCTATCGCAACGCGCTTGAGGGGGTGCGGTCACATCCGGCCCTTGTGAGGCCAGGCGACGTGGAATGGGTCCTGGGCAAGACGGCGGCCGCCGTCTGGGGATTCGGCGACAAGTGACAGACGAACGCCCGGGGCCCGAGATCGAAGGCAAGGGATCCGGACAGCCGGAGGGCGAGAAGAAGCGCACGACGCGATTCCTGGCCGGTCGCATGTGGGGCGCAGTGACCCTCAAGGCCGACGTGATCCGCGATACGAGCGACGACCGCTTCGCCACATTCCAGTCGCTACAGGTCGTGCTCCTCGCCAGTCTTTCTGCCGCAATGAGCGGCGTCCTGCCCGGGGAAGATCCGAGATTTGGCCTGGTCGCGGCGATCGTCGGCTGGCTGGTCTGGGTCTACGTCGCCCATCTGGCTTCGACGCGGGTGCTGGGAGCGGACGCCCAATCCGTGAAGTCCAATCGGCTCATGCGTTCGGGCGGCATGGCGATGACGCCTGCCATCCTGCTGCTGTTCTGGCCGGTCCCCTTCGTAGGGTGGCTGATCTTAGCCCTCGGCGTGATCTGGATGCTGGTTGCGATGACGGGGGCGTTGCGCTTCACATACGAGCACGGGGACTGGTCGAGGGCGATCCAGGCGTCGGCGGTTGGGCTTGTAGTCGCATCGGCCGTCTACGCCGCCATCGTCCTGGCGTTCGGCTAGGGACAATCGACAATTGAGAGGAGCTTGCGGCACGTCTGCGATGCTGGCCCGAGGCGGGGAATAGCAGGTTTCAGACCTCCAGCTTTTGGGGCGTCTAATTGCCGATTGGCCCTAGTCTTCCGTCCAGTAGGCGACCCCCACGAGTCCCGGCCCGGTGTGCGCTGCCATGAACGCAGCGAAGCTCGTCAGGTGCAGTTCGGCAGTGTCGAACTCCCTGGCGATGCGATCTCTCAGAGCCACGGCGTCGGCTTGGGCGTCAGCGTGCATGACGACGACGTGGACGCGTTTGCCGGCTGCGTCGCGGGCGAACTCTGCGAAGAGGCGGGCCGCAGCACGAGAGCGCGCGCGGGGCCGGGCCACCAAGCCGACCTTGCCGCGGTACCACTCCATGACCGGCTTCACGTCGAACAGGTTTGTCGCCCACACGGCGATCCGGGGGACGCGCCCGCTCCGCCAGACGTATACGAGGGTGTCCAGGTAGGCGAGCAACCTCACTCGTCCAGCAACCATTCGGGCCTGCTCCTCCACGGCAGCGAGATCAGCGCCAGCAGCGGCCAGGCTGGCCGCCGCGAGCGACACCAGGGCTTCAGACCCCGCCGCAGAGTCGCTGTCGAAAACGCGTACCTCAGTACCCGGCAACTCTGCCGCAGCGAGCTCGGCCGCAGTGCGCGCGCTGTCGAACGATGCGCTGAGGCGTGACGCAAGTGCAATGCAAAGGACCGACTCGGCCTCGCTTGCGGCGGCCCGGATCTGTTCCAGCCAGGCAGCGGGTCGAGGGGCGGCCGTCTGGGGCACGGCCCTGCCTTCACGAAGGAGCCTGAACTGCTCGTCACCGAGGCCCTGCGGTCCGTCATCGTAGGTTCTGTCACCGAGCGTGATTTCCATCCGGGCGATGCGAATGCCGCGGGCGGAGGCGAGGTCGTGGGGCAGGGCGGTCGCGGAATCCGTCACGACGGCTACCCGGCGTCGCTTGCGCGGGGCGGAATCGGCCCGGTGAGGTTGCATAGGGGCGGGATTTTATAGGAGCAATCCGTTCGCCGGAACGGTATCGTGGCTATCCCGTCCCACCAGTGGGCCCTGTGTACAATGGCTGGTCTACCAGCGCACGTTACGGATTTCGTCACGCATGGCAAACACCAGTTTAGTCAGGCGCCTGCCGATGGCCCGGGATCTCGACGCGGACGCCCTCGGGCGGCTGGACGCCGTCCGTTCCGCATGTCGCCAGCACCTGGAGTTGCGCGGTTATCGCCAGCTGGATACCCCGCTTCTGGAGCAGACCGAGCTGTTCCTGCGCAAGTCAGGCGGAGAGCTTGCGAGCAGGCTCTACAGCTTCGCCGACCCGGGTGGCTATCCAGTCAGCCTGAGGCCAGAGTTCACCGCGCCGGTCATCCGGCACGTCATCGAGGTTGTCGGCACCGCAGGAACCCCGCTCCGCTACCACTACTGCGGCCCCGTATTTCGATATCCGACCCCGGGCACCCCGGCCGAACAAGAGCCCGGTGTGTTCGTGCAGGCCGGAGCAGAGCTAATCGGCGGCGCCGCGCCATTCGGCGACGGGGAAATCATTTCGACCGCCTGGTCGGGTTTAGAAGAGCTCGGGGTGAAGTCGCCGCGGGTCACGATCGGGCACGTCGGTCTCCTGTGGCAGCTGCTCGGGAACTTTGGGCTGTCGGACCGCGCGCAGCACTTCCTGGTCCAGAGCGTGGGCAGGCTCCGGGCGGGCAAGGATGCCGTGGCCGGGACCCGGAAGGCCGCCCAGGAAATGGGTCTGTTCAGGTCGAACGGATCAACTGCGAAGGACGGCGGCTCCGGGGGGGCGTCGACCGATGCCGTGGAGTCGTTGCTGTCGCGCACGCTTGGCGGCCCGATCGGCCAGATCAGTGGCGCTCGCACGGCCGAGGAGGTCATGGCGAGGCTGGCGCGCAAGCTGCAATCGCTGGACGACGAGGCAGCGCTCAACAGGGCGCTCGAGTTTGTCGCCGCTCTCGCCACGGTGCGAGGACCGGTCGCGGCGACGGTGAAGCGAGGGCGCGCGGCGGCCCGGGCGGCGGGGCTCGGCGACGCACCGTTCGCTGGTCTCGTAGCAGTGGTCGAATCCGCAGTCGCGCAGGGTGTACCCGAGAACTCCATCACGGTCGATTTTGGCCTGGCCCGCGACATCGCCTACTACACCGGGTGCGTTTTCGATCTGACGGCTTCGGACGGCACGACCTCGTTGGGCGGGGGCGGGCGCTACGACGGCCTGATGAACTCGCTCGGCGCGGGAGAGGACATCCCCGCCATTGGATTCGCCTACAACCTGGATGTGCTGGTAGAGGTCCTGCCTGGCGCCAGGCAGGGCAAGCCCCGGAAGTGCGAGCTGATCGCACCGGCCAGCCCCGATGCAATGCAGGCAGCGATCGCATACGCGGCAGAGTTGCGCAGGAGCGGCACCGCCGCCATTGTTTCGCCTCCGGCCACGAAGCAGGAGCTGCGGGCTGCTGCCCGGGCCTGCGGCGCCGGGGTCGTCCTGGTAGCGGCCGACGGCTCGACTACTAGAGTGCCGGCGTGATGACCGGACTCAGGCTCGCAATCCCGTCCGAGGGCGCCCTGGAGACGCCCACGCTCGATCTCCTCAGGAGCTGCGGGCTGCAGGTCAATCGCGCCAACCCGCGGCGGTACACGGCCGAGATACCTTCGATGCCGGGGGTCGAGGTGCTCTTCCAGCGCTCTTCGGACATCACGCAGGAGGTCGATGGCGAAAGCGCCGACATCGGCATCACGGGCCTGGACCGGTACCTCGAATATCGACGCGAGGGCGGCGACTCGATCGAGCTGTACGGCGACCTCGCCTTCGGCGAAGCGAACCTGGTGCTGGCAGTCCCGGACGGCTGGCTGGATGTGACGACGCTGGCTGACCTGGCGGACCTCGCGCTCGAATTCAGGGAGAAGGGCAAGGAGCTGCGCGTGGCGACCAAGTACCCGCGCCTGGTCCGCCGGTACCTGCACCGCCACGGCATCAACTACTTCACTTTGGTCCACGCTGGCGGGGGGCTCGAAGCCGCGCCGATCATGGGTTACGCGGACCTGATTGCCGACGTAACGGCGAGCGGGACGACATTGCGGGAGAACCGCCTGCGGCCCCTGCGGGACGGGGTGGTTATTGCGTCGCAGGCCGCGATGATCGGGAACGGCCGCCTGCTGGGCACCGACCGCACCAAGCTGGCGCTGACGCGTGGCCTGCTGGAGCGGGTGGAGGCCACGCTGAGGGCGCGCGGTTTCCAGCGCGTGACCGCGAATATCCAGGGTGATTCGGCCGAAGCGGTCGCGACGCGGGTGATGTCGAAACGTCACCTGGCCGGCATCCAGGGTCCAACGATCTCCGATGTCTACAGCGACGATCGAAAAAGCTGGTTCCAGGTGCAGGTCGTCGTCAAGCGTACCGACCTGCTGCAGGTTGTCGACCATTTCAGGCAGCTCGGCGGCAGCGGGCTCACGGTGAACGACGCCACGTACGTTTTCCGCGCGCAGTGCGAGGCTTACGACCGCCTGATCGAATCCCTGCGAGCCAGAGGCTGGTTGCAGGATGGCGGGGAGCTCCCTTGAGGCGCCTGAGCAGCGCCGAGGCGAGGCAGCTTTTTGCCAGCCGTAGCCAGGTGCCGGGTAGCAGCCAGGTGCCGGCCGCGGTACAGGAGCGCACGCGGGCCGCGTTCGGGCGCGCATTAAGCCCGTCCGAGGTTGCCGCCCATGTCATCGCCGAAGTGCGCGCGGAAGGCGACCGCGCAGTACGCCGCATCACAGAGGCACTCGATGGTGTCGCCCCGGATTCGATCGAGGTGCCACGCAAGGCGATCAAAGCGGCACTTGAGACGGTGAGCCTGGAGACGCGCCGGGCGCTGGAAAACGCGGCGCGGCGAGTCGAGGAATTTCAGCAGAGGGCGCGGCCCACCAGCTGGAACGATCCAGCCGCCGGCTATGGCGAGATGGTCACCCCGATCCGCAGGGTCGGTGGATATGTGCCCGGTGGCAGCGCGCCGCTGGCGTCAACCGTGCTGATGCTGGCGGTCCCTGCGCGTGTGGCGGGCGTCGAGGAGCTGGTCCTGTGCACGCCATCGCCGGGCGACACGCTGCCGCACCCGGCCGTGCTGGCCGCTGCCGCCGTGGCGGGCGTCGATCGGGTTTTCAGGATCGGAGGGGCGCAGGCGATCGCCGCGCTGGCGATCGGGACGCAGACGATTCCCAGGGTCGACCTCATATGCGGCCCGGGCAACGTGTTCGTCACGGCCGCCAAGCGTGCCCTGTACGGAGAAGTCGGGATCGACGGGGTCTACGGTCCCACCGAGACGCTGATTGTGGCCGACGGCTCCGCCGATCCAGAGCTGTGCGCAGCCGACCTGATCGCGCAGGCGGAGCACGACGCGATGGCGGCGCCCGTGCTCGTGACGACATCATCTGCACTCGCCGATGCGGTGGACAGAGAGCTTGAGCGGCAGCTGGCCGACCTGCCGCGCAAGTCGCTCGCCCTGGCCGCGCTGCGGAGCAACGGCGCGGCGGTGGTCGTATCGACCATTGAAGAGGCCTTCGAGGTGGCCAACGACATTGCGCCGGAACACATGTGCGTCATGGTGAACGATTTCGATCGGTATCGGTCGCTGGTGCGGGCCGCGGGCGGCCTGTTCATTGGCGAGCACTCGGCCGAGGTCATGGGCGACTACGTGGCCGGACCGAGCCACGTGATGCCGACCGCCGGCACGGCCCGTTTCGCCTCCGCCGTCAGCGTGCGCACCTTCCTGCGCGTGATGCCGGTGCTGGACATGGACGAGAAGACGTTCCTTTCGGTTGCGGGAGATGCGGCGCGGCTGGCGCACGTCGAAGGGCTGGCGGGCCACGCTCGGGCAGCTGAGATACGATTGCGCAAACTTCTGGGCGAATAGAGTCGGACGGGCGGGTAATGCCGGATTTCGAGCGCCTCGTGCGTCAGCATCTCAAGAAGGTCGATACCTACGCGTCGGTCGATCCGACCGAGGAACTCGCGCGCAGCGCGGGCATCCGGCCTGAGGACGTGATACGGCTGAACGCCAACGAGAACCCCTACGGACCCTCGGAGACGGTCAAGGAGGCGGTCGCAAAGGCGCACCTGAACATCTACCCGGACCCGAACCAGCGCAAGGTCAGGGCCGCGCTGGCCGCGTATACGAAACAGCCCGAAGACCGCCTGGTCGCCGGGGCGGGCGCCGATGAGCTTATCGACCTCCTGATGAGGCTATTCCTCGAACGGGGCGATCGCGTAATCGATGCGGTGCCGACATTCGGGATGTACGGCTTTTGCGCCCGGATCAACGATGCTTCGGTGGTCTCGGTGGAGCGTGACGAAAGCTTTGACCTGGACCTTGAGGCGATCCGAAGGGCGGTCGACCCGCGCACCAAGATCATCTTCGTCTGCTCGCCCAACAACCCGACCGGCAACTCGGTCACCGAAGCGCAGGCGGTCGCCCTGCTCGAACTGGGGCCAGTCGTCGTCATCGACGAAACGTACTTTGAATTCGCGGGCACGACGCTCGCACACCTGGTCGATCGCTACGAGAACCTGGTCATCCTGCGGACATTCAGCAAGTGGGCGGGGGTGGCCGGGTTGAGGGTCGGCTACATGATCGCCAGCCCGGGCCTGGTCCGTCACATCTTCGACATCAAGCCGCCCTACAACATCAACGTGGCCGCCGAGGCCGCCGTGCTTGCCAGCCTGGCCAACCCGGCCCCGCTCCTGAAGAACGTCAGGACGCTGGTTGCGCAGCGGAAGCGCCTGGAAGCAGAGCTGAAACATATCCAGGGGATCCGTTACTGGCCGTCGGACGGAAACTACCTGCTGTGCGAGTTCGGGCGCGAGGGGAAGAAGGTCTACGAAGCGCTGGGGCGGCGCGGTATCTTTGTGCGGCACTTCAGCCATCCGCGCCTGCGCCGTGCGCTGCGCATCAGCGCCGGCACGCCCGAACAGACTGACCGTGTGATCGAGGCCATCAAGGACGAAAGCTTTGAGCTGACCGGGGGGCGGAAGACCCGCTAATGACTACCAGAGCACGCAAACCAGCGGCACGCACTGCAACGCTTAGCCGGAAGACCGGCGAGAGCGAGATTTCGATCACTTTGAACCTCGACGGCGCGGGCAAGGCGTCGGTGGCGACCGGCAACGGCATGCTCGACCACATGCTGGAGGCGCTGGCGAGGCACGGGATGCTGGATGTCCAGGCCCGGGCATCCGGCGGTACCTCGATGGGCTGGCACCACGTCGAAGAGGACACCGCGATCGCGCTGGGGCGATGTCTCGACAAGGCACTGGGCGATCGACGGGGGATCATGCGCATGGGGCACGCAATCGTGCCGCTCGACGAAGCGCTGGCGATGGTCGCGATCGATCTGGGCGGGCGGGGCTACGCGGTCGTCGACACGGGCGCCCCGGAGTACGGGGGCGAGATGCCCGCGGACATGGTCCGGCACTTCCTGGAGGCTTTCGCGATCGAGTCGAAGAGCAATCTCCACGTGCAGGTCCTTGCGGGCAAGAACGATCACCACCGGACTGAAGCCATCTTCAAGGCGCTCGCAAGGGCACTGCGGGACGCGGTCGCCTACGATCCGCGGACGGGCGCGGTGCCCAGCACCAAGGGTGTGATCGGATAGCCCTTCAAGACCGGATCCGGGGGAAGTGACCAGCGCTCGCATGATGCCACCTGCGAATCCGGGCCGGCGGACCGTCCTGGTCACCGGCGCGAGCGGGCTGATCGGCGCGGCCGCGGCCCACGACCTGTCCGCAACGCATCGCGTACGTGCGCTCAACCGGCGCGCGTCACCCCCGTTTGAGACCGTGCAGGCCGATATCGCAGATCTCGACGCGATCCGTCCGGCCTTCGAAGGCGTGCACACGGTCGTGCACCTCTCGGCCCTGCTGATCGAGGCGACCGAGGCCGAATTGACGCGGGTGAACCTCGTCGGCACCCAGAACGTGTTTGCCGCGGCCGCTGCGGCGGGCGTGCGACGGATCATCTTTGCGTCGTCCGGCTCCGTGATGGGCGGGTATCACGGAGATGAGCCGTTCAAGTCGCTCCTGCAATGGCGGGACCAGCGCATCCCGGAGGTTGCGCGGCGAGTGCGAGCTGGCGCTGACGACTACGGCCGTCCCTGGCGGCTCATATCTGAACGGGACCCGGTACGGCCAACCGTGTTCTACGCGTACACGAAGGTGGCAGGCGAGGCGCTCGGCAGGCTCTACCACGAGACGAAGGGCATCTCCGTCATCTGTATCCGCTTTGGTGCGGTCAACGCCCAGGACAGGCCTCGCTCGGCCAGTGCTGCGGCGGTATTCATGAGCAGGCGCGACGCGGCCCAGGTGATCAGGAAGAGCGTCGAAGCGCCTGATTCGGTCGGATTCGAGACGTTCTACGCGCTATCGGATAACGCGGCCAGGTTCCGCGACCTCGAACGGGCACGCGACGCCGTCGGCTATCGCCCCCAGGACGGGATCATGGAGTGGCCGATTGCTGGAGAGGCTCGGGGCGGCTAGCCGCCCTTGATGCCCGCCGACTGATCGATCTCGTCCTGATAGGCGTGGATCTTGCCTGAGATCACGTCGGCAACCCGGACGGGCTGGCGTGCGTGCCCGGATTCGAGCATCGAGTAGATCACGCCCAGCGCCTTGGCACCCATTTCGCTGCCGACTTCCGGCTCGAGGCCGTCGAGGACCGAGCGCGCGAAGTCCTGGTATTCGACTGCGATGACCTTGCGGTCGATCAGTTCGAACGGCATGTCGTAGCTGCTCAGGCGGCGTTTGCCATCCCAGAAGGGCGCCGTATTGTCGTCGAGCTCGAAATCCGGCACGAGCTTCAGCAGTTCGTCCCCCGTTACTGGCTTGTCGCGGCCCTCGTAGCGAATCTGGGGGCTCTCTCCGGACCGGCTTCCCGGCAGGATCAAGGTGCCCCCGCTGCCGTGGACCGTGTCATTCCTGACGCCATGGCCGATGGCCGCGTTGGTGATCCCGAACTGGCCGGCCGCGCCTGACACAAACCGGAGTGATGCCAGGGCGGTGTCTTCCTGGTCCTGCTCGACCACTTCTTGCCCGGCGAACTCGTCCTCGACGCGATGGCCGTAGAACCTGGCGAGGTTCGGCGACATGGCGGCCCGCTTACGGATCTTCTGGAAGAGGCCCGTCTCGGCGTACACCGTTTCGATGTCGCCCAGGAAGTAGACCAGCAGGTCGGCGTCGTGCACGCCCTGTTCGATCACCATTGAACCGGCACGCGCCTTCAACGCTCGCCATCCGGTGTTGTGCATTAGCTGTGAGCCTCCGCCCGCAACGATCCGAATCGTGAAGTAGGGCGTGCCAATCGCCCCGGCCTCAAGCAGTGCCTTGCTCAGCCGGTTCATGGGGTCCCGGCGGTAGTTCTCGGCCACGGCAAGCTTACGGCCCGCCTTTTCGGAAGCGGCCGCCATCAGTCGACACGCCCGCATCGTGAGCCCCATGGGCTTCTCGGTGATGACATGCAGTCCCGCGCCCAGCGCCCGGATCGCGAACGCATGGTGCATTCGCGTGTCGGTCACGATCGCCACCGCGTCGAGCTTTTCGCTCGAAAGCATTCGATCGAAGTCGGAGTGAAAGCGCGGGCGGTAGCCAAGTGCGCCCTCGATCGTGGCGGCCACCTGGGCCGCGGCCGGCTCATGCCGGTCGCACAGAGCCGCGACGCGAAAGCTGTTGAAGTGCTGTGCCAGCTCGATCAGCCCGTTGGCGTGCCGCATGCCCATGCCGCCGCAACCCACCAGGCCCAGATTCATCGTCACAAGTATTTGCCCCCGTAGATTTTGAAGAAGACAGCATAGTTCGTTCAGGGCTGCCGCGCTGATTCGGGTGCGTGGGATCGCCCCTCATCCGTCCCGGCCAGGAGCAGGTTGTGTTCGCCGGTGCCCGGCGCGCGGAAGATCCTGAACTTCACCCCTTCCCAGCGCCATGGCATTCCCGGGAGGCGCGGGGTGCGCCCATCGTCAAAGTCGACGAAGGCCCCCCGCTCCTTCAAGTGGGGGTCTTCGAACAGGTCGGCCACGGCCAGCGCGGCGCACGCCGGGACGCCCACGGCCTGCAATTCACGCATGGCCCGGAGGTCGTTCCGGGTACTGGTCCAGCCTTCGATCGCGCGGTCGATCTCGGCGCGGTTCGCCCTGCGCTCAGATTCATTCCATGACTGCCAGCCGTCGGGGGCATGAATCTCCGCACACAACGCCCTCCACTGGGCCTCCGAGGCGATCTCTATGGCCAGCCATCGATCGTCGCCGCGGCACCGGTAGACATCGTGCGGCGACTGGTAGGCGTGGCGGTTTCCGGCTGCGGCAGGCGGGGCGTTGCTGGTCTGCCCATCGATGACCGCCACCGGCATCGTCATCAGCTGCGTCTCCAACATCGAAAGGTCGATGTGATCGACGCGCCCCACGCGCCGTCTCTGGTTCAGCAGCGCGATCGAGCCGAAGGCGAGCGCCATGCCGCAGAGGAAGTCGGTCCACGCCATCCCTATGGCCGGCTGCTGTCCCGGGTACCCGTTGAGGGCGCTGAAGCCCGTGTACGCCTGGAGCAGTGTCCCGTAAGCAACGGCGCCTGCCTGGGGCCCGTTACGACCCATGCCGGATGAGGAGACCTGGATCAGGCTGGGGTTGAGCTCGTGGAGGGCTGCGCGCCCAAGGCCGAGCCGGTCCATCACCCCGTGGGCAAAGTTTTCGACCAGGAGGTCGCTCCCGGCGATGAGCCTGTGCATACGGGCCGCATCGGCCGCGTCCTTGAGGTCGAGCGTCACCGCGTGCTTGGACTGCCCCAGCACCTCGTGCAGGCGGCCTGCGCGACCCGGGTCCGGCCGCCCGGGGGCCTCGACCTTGATCACCTCAGCGCCCAGAGCTGCCAGGTATCGCGTGCAAGCCGGTCCCGCGATCACCCAGCCGAGATCCACGACCTTCACGCCTTCCAGTGGCAGAGCCGGCTGGCTGGCCACGGCGGGGGGATCGGTGCGTTGTTTCCATGCGACGGCGGCCGGATCACCGAGTTCGACTGCGCCGCTTGCCCCGGGAAGGGCAGCGCGCAGTCCGTAGGGCGAGCCGGGGACCCTGAGCTTCCCGTACCCAGGCAAGGCGCATTCTTCCCAAAACTGCCTGTGCTGCAACTGTGGCGAATCCAGGTGGGCTCCGGGCAGCTCCCATGGGAAGCACGGGACGTGGGCCTGCTGGGCCATAGCGACGATCCGGTCCTTCGCATGCGCGATCGACCATGTGCGCATCAGGTCATAGAGCGCATCCCAGTTCTCCTGGCGGGCCGCCCTGGAGGCGAAGCGGGGATCGGTCCCCCAGGCCGGCTTTCCCATCACGCCCAGCCAGGCAGCCCACTGGTGCTCTTCGCGCGGGGAGATCGCAACATAGCCATCGCTGGCCGGCAGCGCGCAGACCGTGGACGCGCCTCCATCGAGGACGCGCCGCCTGTTCGCCACGCCTTCGCCGAAGGCATGCTGGGCCAGCTGGGCGGGTATCAGCGACAGCATCGCCTCCTGCATCGACACGTCGGTCAGGCGGGCGGGGCCTCCCGTGCGAGCGGAATAAACGGCGGCAAGCGAGCCCAGGGCGGCCGTCAGCCCCGCGACGAAGGCGGTCTGGTCACCGTAGGCCCGCACCGGTGGCGTCCGTTCCGGATCGGACACCGGGCCCAGCAGAAACCTCGACACCGCGCTGCCGTGAAATACCGTGAGGTCGCCACCCAGGAACTTCGCGTGCGGCCCGGTCAGGCCAAAAGGAGTAATCGAGGTCACGCAGAGTTGTGGCAGCGCGTCTCTAAACTCCTCCGGTCGAATCCCGAGCGGGAATTGGCCGTGAGCCGTCGACCCGGTGATGAGGAGGTCGGCTTCACCCATGAATCGGCCAGGCCTGGACCCGAATGTGAGTTTTCGGTTGATCCGGACGATCCGCTTCCTGAGGTTCAGTGCCGAGTGAAGGGGGTCGTCCCCCTGTCCACGGTCTTCCAAGCGGACCACGTCAGCCCCGAGGTCGGCGAACAGGCGTGCGGCGAACATCGTCGCGAGCCCGCAATCCAACTCGACCACGCGCAGATCTTCAAGTGGGCCCGTCATGCGACCCTCCGCGGACAGGGCCTGCCCGGGTCCGACCGGAGATACAGATTCATGGTTGTCATTCGGCCCCATTGGCCGTAGCTTTGGCATCGACCAGAGCGGCCGCCAGACCGGCCCAGGAGAAACAGCATGGCCACCGTCCTCGAGAAACGCAACGCCATCGGATATATCACGATCGACAACCCGGCCCGCGCGAACGTGCTTGACCTAGAGACTGCCGACCAGCTTTCACAGGCCTGGAAGGAGGTCTGGGAGGACCCGGCGATCAGGGTCGCGATCATAACCGGGAGAGGCGATCGCCACTTCTGCGCGGGTCACGACCTCAAGCACCTGGCCGGCCTTAGTGACGTCGAGCGGGAGTACCTCGCCCTGCAGCGCCTCTTCTGGCCGATGGCCGGCTCGGTGAACGGCGCGCGCACCGGTGTGGATCCGCGCCTTGGCGACCATTACCCGCAGATCTGGAAGCCGGTGGTAGCTGCCATCAACGGTTGGGCAGCGGGCGCCGGGTTTTACCTGACGCTCACGTCTACTGATATACGGATTGCCTCCGCCCAGCACGCTCGTTTCAAGTTTGCGCTGCTCTCCCAGGGCTGGGTCGGCGCCGGACCCGGCGCGACGTTTCTATTGCGCCAGCTCCGTTATGCAGATGCGATGCGGATCTTGCTCACCGATGAACCGGTAGATGCCAGCGAGGCGCTCAGGATCGGCCTGGTCAATGAGACGGTTGAGCACGGCCAGCTCATGACCAGGGCAGAGGAGATCGCGCAGGGGATTGCCAGACTGCCTCCGGTAGCGGTCCGGATGATGAAGGAGTTCGCAGTCCGCTTCCGGGATGTACCGGTCGAGACAGCATGGAACGTCCAGTGGCTGATGAACAACCTGCTCATGCAGGCGACCAACGATGCCGCGGAAGGGCCGAAGGCGTTCGGGGAGAAGCGCGCTCCCAATTTCACCGGCGGGATACGCCGCCCGGGCGGCCCGTTTCCCGAGTTCAGCGAAGAGCAGCTCAAGCGGATCGATGAGCTCCGCCGGACCTGATCTGCTAGGTCTTTTCGAGCTCGAAGCTGAAGGTCTCGGTGACCGGATTTGCGAGCAGCTTCTGACACATCTCGCGGACCCGGGCCTCGGCGGTGGCCCGGTCTTCTTCCGCGAGCCGTACCTCCAGGTACTTTCCCGCCCGCACTGCAGAGACGCCGTCGAAGCCGAGGGACTTCAGTGCCCGGGCGATCGTGATTCCCTGGGGATCGTTGACCGCAGGCTTGAGCGTTATTCGTACACGCGCCAGGTACGGCATGGCTTAGAACAGGTTCTGCGGGACGCTCTCAGGCGCCCGGTCCTGGTAAGCCTCGATGAACGCGCGGATCTTGGCCTCGTCGAACTCGGCCAGCGGCATCAGGTGGCGCCAGGCGGTGATCGCGATCCTGGTCCCCATCTTCGGGTAGGGCGAAACGATGAACATCGAGGTGTTGAGTCCGACGATTCCCTTCAGCTGCTCGATCAGGCTGGCACAGCCCTCCGGGCAGTCGTAGTGAAGTCCGATCCCGCCGTGTTCGAGGTTGTGGATCAGCACTTCGTCCGGAAGCGGGTAGGCGTAGAAGCCCCAGCGCGCGGGAGCGCCGTCTGGGGCAGCCTGGACCGGCACCGTCTGCCAGTGTGGTCCGGAGGTGGCCGGAGTGGTTGAGTACGGTCCTCCGCGGACGCCGGCGTCGATATGACCACGGCCGTCATCCGGTGCTATGGCGACCGGGCCGCCGGTGTTGATCTGGTTGGCCTTTTGCGGGTTGGTGCGCTGCAGGCCACCAGGCACAAGCAGGCTTGCGATGAATACAAAGGCCAGCAGGCCCACGCCAACGTAGATCAGTATCTGCTTCTTGCGCTTGCGCGCCCCGGCGCGCGCGCGCCGTTCGGCCCGGATGGCGCCACGCGTCATGCCGCGTCGGTGCTCCGGCCGCGTCGATGCCTTGCGGGGCGGCGTGGTCTCGTTCTTCTCGGTTCCTGTGGTGGCCATTAGTCCGTCAACTTATCTGTTTGATGCAAACCCGGAAATGATACGCCCAGAGAGGGCGAAATGGAGCTGTGACGGCAATCAGGACCCGGTGAGCCTTTGGAGCGCCAGCTCGTAACGCTCCCTGGTCCGTGCAATTACGTCCTCCGGCAGGCTCGGCGCGGGCGGCTGGCGGTTCCAGCCGGTGCTCAACAACCAGTCCCGCAGGAACTGCTTGTCAAACGCAGCCTGGGTCTCGCCCGGGCGGTAGGCATCGGCTGCCCAGAAACGGCTCGAATCAGGGGTGAGTAGTTCGTCGATCAAGGTCAGTTCCCCGCCAACCCAGCCGAATTCGAACTTGGTGTCGGCGATGATCATCCCGCGTCGTTCGGCGTGTGCTGCCGCGCTCTTGAATACGCGGAACGAGGCTTCGCGCAGGCGTACGGAGGTCTCTTCGCCGATCATTCGGACGGTCTGATCCCACGTCAGTGGCTCGTCGTGTCCCGACTCAGCCTTCGTGGAGGGTGTGAACATCAACTCCGGCAGCCGGTCCGACTCCCGCAAGCCGCTCGGCAACCGGACTCCATGTACGGTCCCCGATTTGCGGTACTCGGCCCAGGCGGTCCCCGCGAGGTACGCGCGGACGACGCACTCAACGTCAATCCTTCGGGCCTTCTTGATCACCATCGCGCGCGGGCCCATCTCCTGTGGCAGCCCGGCCAGGGCACCCGTTGCCGGGATGTCCGCGAGCGCCTTGCGGTCGCTGGCCAGCCCGATGAAATGGTTCGGCATCACGTTCCGGGTGTGGCGGAACCAGAAGGCGGACATCTGGGCGAGGATCAGTCCCTTCCCGGGGATCGGATTGGGGAGGATCACATCGAACGCCGAGATGCGGTCGGTCGCGATCATCAGCAGGCGGCCGCCTCCGATGTCGTACGTATCGCGCACCTTGCCGCGGTGCACCAGTCCCTCAAACCTTGTCTCGGACACGGGAGTGATCAACGCCGGATCGCCTTTGTCCTTGACCTTCCGCCCTCCAGGACCTCGATCGTGTCCGCCGGCTTCTTGTGAGCCCGGGTGGCCGGTGGCTTCGTTCGGAATCCGAGCCGGTCGAAGGTATAACGAACATGGCGCAGGTAGTAGCCGTAATCGAACATGTTGGCGAGATCACGCGGCGTCACAAGTGCTGCGACCTCGGGGTCCGTCGTGACCAGAGTCCGGAAATCGTCCCCCTGGTCCCAGGAAGTCATGGCGTTGCGCTGAACGATCTCGTACGCCCGCTTCCGATCCATCCCCTTCTCGACCAGCGCGAGCATGACCCGCTCGGAGAAGACCAGGCCGCGGGACATCTCCACGTTTTCCATCATCCGCTCGGGGTTGACCTTCATTCCGCCGACGATGCCGGTCATCGTAGCGAGCATGTAGTCAACTGCGAGGCTGGCGTCAGGCAGGACGATACGCTCGGCGGAAGAGTGGCTGATATCCCGCTCGTGCCAGAGTGCGACGTTCTCGAGCGAAGTCACCGCGTGGCCGCGCACGAGCCGCGCCAGTCCGCACACGCGCTCTGACAGCTCGGGGTTCCGCTTGTGGGGCATCGACGAAGAGCCGGTGCTCACATAACCGGGGCGCCCGAATGGCTCCTCGACCTCGCGAATCTCGGTCCGCTGCAAACCCCGGATCTCTGTGGCGATCTTCTCCAGGGTGGCGGCGATCAGCGCGAGGGTCTGGACGAACTGGGCGTGGCGGTCCCGCTGGATCACCTGGTTGGAAACCGGGGCAGGAGAGAGGCCCAGCTCTTTGCAGACGATCTCTTCGACCCTTGGCGGCACGCTGGCGTACGATCCGACCGGCCCCGAGATCATGCCTACGGCCGCCATCAAGCGGGCCTCTTTCAGGCGCCGGCGGTGGCGGCGCATCTCTTCCCACCAGAGCGCCAGCTTCAAACCGAAGCTCATTGGCTCGGCGTGGACGCCATGCGTGCGGCCCATGCACAGGGTGTCGATGAACTCCTCGGCGCGCTGCCTCAGTGCCTTCATGAGCGCCTTGACCTCGCCGTCGAGCAGGTCCAGCGCTTCAACCATCTGGAGGCTCAGGGCGGTGTCCTTGACGTCGTTGGAGGTGAGCCCATGGTGGATCCATCGGCTCTCGGCGCCGAGGCTCGGGGCTACCGCGCGGGTGAAGGAGATGATGTCGTGGCGGGTCTGGGCGAAGTTCTCGTCATAGCGCTTGCGGTTGAAGCGCGCCTTCTTGCGAATGCGGGCCATGTCGGCCGCAGGTATGACGCCGAGCTCGGTCCATGCCTGCGCCGCCGCCACCTCGACTTTGAGCCAGAGCTGGAAGACGTGGTCCTCGGACCACACCTTCGACATCGCAGGCCGTGAGTAGCGATCAATCATGGCGGCCGCTCCGGGTTCTGGCTGCCCACTCTATGTGGCGCACCACGGGATAGAGGTCGTCGAAGGGCGTGGCCCGTATGCCCTTGCTCCGGCAATGGTCGAGCAGTCTTGCCCTGGCAAAGACGGTGGTTGCCCTGGCCGCCGCACAGGCGTCTGAACGCGTGCCATCGCCGACGAACACCACCTCCTGGCCCGAGCCGAGCGCCTCCTCGAAGGCCCGGCACTTGCAAACGGCCCAGTCGGCCGGGCAACCTTCCCGGGCGGCCGGGTAGAAGTACTTGAGTTGCGATGCGTCGCCCGCGAAGCGCCCGGTGCCCACCGAGGTCATCGGAAGCCCCGCGAAGCCGTGCTTTGCGAGCACCGGCTCGATGTAGAAGTCGAGGCCAGCCGAGACGATGGCAACCTGGGCGCCCGCGCGCTCAGCGGCCGCCACCGCGTCGCTGAAGCCGGGCCGTAGTCGGGCGGTCTCCGCGGCGTAGCTTCGCATCTCGGTGACGCTGGTTTGCAGAGAAAGAAATGCGAGCTCCTGGTAGTCCTTGAACAGGAGCTTGCCTGCCGAGTAGTCGGCCTGAATGCGTTCGAACGCACCATCGCCGAACCTGTCGAGAAGCAGCCGGGCGACGTTTTCGACGGCGGCGGTGTCATCGAAATCGAATATGACGAGCATCCAGCCAATCATCTCACGGGCAGGCGGGGCGCCCACCCGCCGGCGCCCACTCACGGTCTCGCCCCTCCGCCCCGCACAGCACGGGCGGCGATATCCTTCCGGAAGATCGCTCCCTCGAACTCAACCGAGCCGACTCCTTCGTATGCGGCAGCGCGTGCGGACTCGATGTCTGCGCCGCCTGCAACGACCGCGAGCACCCTGCCTCCGCTGGTGATCGTGCGTCCGCCCCCCGCCGCAACCGTACCGGCCTGGAAGACCAGCGCCTCCCGTCGCTCCTCGAGACCACGGATCTCCTTACCGGTCGTGTACTTTCCCGGGTACCCCCCTGAGGCCATCACCACCGCAACGTGCGACCCACCGGACCAGTCGACCGTCAATGACGCGAGCCGACCTTCTACGCTGGCGAGTAAGACCTCGAACAGGTCGGTTTTCAGCCGTGGCAGGACGACCTGTGCTTCGGGGTCGCCCAGGCGGCAATTGAATTCAATAACCTTCGGGCCATCTTCCGTCAGCATCAGGCCGGCGTAGATCACCCCGAGATACGGGTTGCCCTCGCTCGCCATCCCGGCGGCGGTCGGCTCCAGGATCTTCCGCCTGATGCGCGCCGCCAGCTCAGCGGTCCAGAACTCGGGTGGCGAATACGCTCCCATGCCGCCCGTGTTGGGGCCGACATCGCCGTCACCGACGCGCTTGTAGTCGCACGCGGCCACCTCGGCGCTAACGTGGCTGCCGTCCACGAAGGCAAACACGCTGACTTCGGGCCCCGACAAGCGTTCCTCGATGAGCACCTGCGAAATCGCGGACGCTGGCACCGCCCCGGAGTACAGCGACCGCACTGCGGCGCGCGCGTCCGCGCGGGAATCGGCGACGATCACCCCCTTGCCGGCAGCAAGGCCG
>Ga0194121_10000292_pt1 | contig 89397 bp, 86 predicted proteins | sample TA2MahCa50mmetaG_FD_148609 | JGI IMG/M metagenome (GOLD analysis project Ga0194121, IMG submission 148609) | Freshwater microbial communities from Lake Tanganyika, Tanzania - TA2015020 Mahale Deep Cast 50m | ecosystem: Environmental > Aquatic > Freshwater > Lake | place: Tanzania: Lake... | reverse complement strand
GGCGCTGCCGCTCGCCGTGGAGTCGCGCTGATGGCGCTGCCGCTCGCCGTGGAGTCGCGCTGATGGCGCTGCCGCTCGCCGTGGAGTCGCGCTGATGGCGCTGCCGCTCTCCTACAGCGTGCGCAACGTGCTCGCGCGTCCGACGCGCAGCATGATGACCGCCGCCGTGATCGCGCTCGTCGTCGTCGCGGCGACGCTCTTCCTCGGCCTGATCTCGAGTCTCAAGCGCACGGTCGCCATCAGCGGCGACCCGATGAACCTGGTGGTCATGCGCAAGGGCTCCGACAACGACGGCTCGAGCCAGCTCGCGCTCGAGGCGTATCAGGCGATCCGCTTCTTCGACGGCATCGCACGCGATGCGGACGACCAGCCGCTCGCCTCGCCCGAGCTCGTCGTGCAGCCGTTCCTGCGCACCAGGGACGGCGGCCGCGAGAACGTCCTCGCGCGCGGCGTCGAGCCGGTCGCGCTGCAGGTGCACGACCAGGTACGGATCGTCGAGGGGCGCATGTTTCAGCCGAGCGCCGGCGAGGCGATCGTCGGGCGTGGTGTCGCCAGCCGCTACGCCGACGCCGAGGTCGGCAAGGAGCTGCAGTTCGGACGCGGACGATGGCGGGTGGTGGGCGTCTTCGAGGCCGACGGGTCGGCGTTCGAGAGCGAGATCTGGGTGGACGTGCGCGAGCTCGCGAACGACGCGAAGCGGCCCTTGCCGTACTCGGGCCTGCGACTGCGCGCCGCGACACCGGCCGACCTCGCGCGCCTCGAGCAGCGCATCGACGACGACCCGCGCTACGCGCTCGATGCGCAGCCTGAGGTCGCCTACTACGCGAAGCAGTCCGAGTCGGCGAACTCGCTCTACGTGCTGGTGGTCGGGATCGCGGTCCTCGCCGGCATCGGCGCCGGCTTCGGCGCCGCCAACACCATGTACGCCTCGGTGCAGGCGCGGACCGCCGAGATCGGCACGCTGCGCGCCCTCGGATTCTCGAGGCGCTCGATCCTGATCGCCTTCCAGGTCGAGGCCGTGGCGCTCGCCCTGCTGGGCTTCGTGATCGGCGCCGTGCTGTCGATGGTGCTGGCGGTGGTCCTCAACACGATGCTCGGCGGGATCGCGTTCGGCGCCGAGACCTTCACCACCAACGTGATCACGTTGCGCATTTCACCGTCCGATCTGGTAGGCGTGTTGATCTTGGCCTTGCTGGTCGGCGTGCTGGGCGGCCTCGGCCCGGCCTGGCGGGCGGCGCGACTGCGGCCGATCGAGGCCCTGCGCAAGGCTTGAGCAACCCCGGCGCCATGAACTCCCCCAGCGAACGCGACGAACGCCTTCGCGCCGACCTCCAGTCGCTGCGCATCGAGCGCCAGCCGGGTCCGACGCAAGCGAAGCGGACGCGCCCTCGCGGCGGTTCGAAGGGGCTGCGCGTCGCCGCCGTCGTCGCGACCCTGCTGCTGCTCGTGCTCGGTGTCCGCCTGCTGCGCGGCAGCGCGGTCCCGGTCGAGATCGGGCAGGCCACTGCCGTCGATGCGGGCGCGCTGGAGCCAGCGCCGGTGCTGTCCGGCTCGGGCTACGTCGTCACCGGCGATCGCTACGTGTCGATCGGTGTCCGCGTGGCGGGACGCATCGACCGCTACTTCATCGAGGAGGGGCAGAGCGTCCGTAAGGGCGACCCGCTCGTCCAGCTCGACGACCGCGACTACCGCTCCGGGGTGGAGCGCATCGAGGCGGGCCTCGCGCTCGCCCGCGCCAACACCGCGCTCGCAGACGCCGAGCTGCGCCGCGGCCGGGCGCTGCGCAAGAGCGGCGTGATCTCCGACCAGGAGATCGACGTCCTCGAGAACAAGTCGCGGGTCGCCCACGCGTCGGTCGCCCAGCTCGAGGCCGAGCTCGAGGCCGCGCACGTCAATCTCGAATACACCACGCTGCGCGCGCCCACCGACGGCGTGGTCCTGGCGAAGCTCAAGGAGGTCGGCGAGATCGCCGTGCCGGGCGGCTTCGCGGGCTCGGGCGACCTGGTGCGCATCGCCAACCTGTCGGACATGCGCGCCGAGGTGGACGTGAACGAGGCCGACCTCGAGCGCGTCCGCATGGGCGGTGCAGCGCGCGTGACGCCCGACGCCTACCCCGGCCGGCACTACGCGGCGCGCGTGGTGAAGCTCTACCCGCAGGTCGACCGCCAGAAGGGCACGCTGAAGGTGGAGGTCCGGATCCTCGAGCCCGACGACATGCTGCTGCCGGACATGAGCACGCGCGTGACGTTCCTCGCCGACCAGCCGGCGCCGAGCAGCGGTGACGCCGCGAAGACGGTGCTCGTACCCGCCCGCGCGCTGCAGCGCGACAACGACGGCAGCTTCGTCTGGCTCGTCGAGGAGGGCCGGGTGCGGCGCACGACGGTCGAGACGGCGGGCGAGGCCGGCGATCGCGTACGCGTCGTGTCGGGCCTGACCGGCGGCGAGACGCTCGTCGTCGGCGAGGTCCCCCTCGAGGAGGGCCAGCGCGTGGCGGCAACGGCAGGCGGCTGAGCGCCGCCGCGCTGCGCCGCCCCGGTGTCCCGTCGGGACACTAGCCGCGCCGCAGGCGCTGCATGTCGCGGCGGTCGCGCTTGGTCGGCCGTCCGCTGCCCGCGTCGCGGAACTCCGGCGGCGCGTGGCGACGCCGCTCGATCTCCTCGGGCGACGGAGGCGGCGTGACGTCCTCGTACAGCTCGCGCGCGGCCGGCGCCGAAAGGCGCCGCAGCCCGAGCTCCTTGACCACGAGCTGGCGCCGCCCGGCAACGGTCGTCGCTGCGATCCGGTCACCGACGCGCACCACCTTGTGCGCCGCCGCGGTGTTGCCGTTCACCTCGACCTTGCCGCCCGCGCACGCTTCCGCGCACATCGGCCGCGTCTTGTAGACACGCGCCGCGAGGAGCCAGCGGTCGACACGGACGCCGGCGTCCGGTGCGTTGCCGCTCATCGTGCCGCACTCCGCGTGGCGAGCATGAGGCCGGTCAGCACGGTGGCGCCGCCAGCGACCTGCGGCGTCGAGAGGCCCTCGCCGAGCACGGCGAACGACATCAGCGCGGTCAGCACGGGCACCAGATAGATGAACACGACCGCGCGGCCAACTCCCGCATCGCGGACGCCGTCGAGAAAGAGCTGGCCTGCCACGACCGATGACAGCACCGCCATCGCGACCACCGCGGCCAGAACGGGCGGCGTCGCGTGAGCGAGCTGCACGATCGGGCCGTCGCCGAGCCCGAGGACGCCGAGAGCGATCGCGCCGCCCGCGTAGACCGCGAGGTTCACCGTCGCGGCCGGCAGGCGATCGACGACGAGCCGCGAGGTGAGGTTGAACGTCGCCCAGCACGCGGCGGCGGCGAGTGCCATCAGGTCGCCGGCATCGATGCGCAGCCCGAGCAGCTCGCCGAGGTCACCTCGGCTGATCACGAGCACCGCGCCTGCGAACGCGACCGCCGCGCCGAGGACCTGCATCCGCGCGAGACGCTCGCCCACGAAGGGCAACAGCAGGAGCGTCACGATCGGGTTCAGCGCGATCAGCAGGGACGCGTTCGCGGCACTGGTCCGCGCCAGCGACGCGAGGAACAGCCACGGGTAGAGAACCCCGCCGGACACCACCATGGCGGTGAGCGGCAGGGCGACGCCGGGCGGAATCGCCCGCCCGGGTGGCGCGACGGCGCGTGCGCGCAGGACGACCGGCAGCAGCACCAGCGTCGCCACGACGTAGCGCCACGTCGCGAGCACGAGCGGGGTCATCTCGCGCAGGACGACCTTGCCGAGCACGAAGGCCGATGCCCAGCAGGCGGTCGCGATCGTCAGCCCGACGTAAGCTCGGGTGCGCGCGGCGAGTCCTCGGTACGCGGTGACGCCGCGCGGCGCGCTGACGGCCATGCGGCACCGTATCAGCGCCGCCCTGGCGCAACGAGGGTGATCGACGAAGCTGGAAACGCGCGCGCCGCGGGCCGCGTTCAGGCCCGCGAGGCGAGGAACAGCGCGAGGATCGTCGCGGTCGGCCCGAGCATGACCGCGGTCGCCAGCGCCGCGGCCGCGACGAAGGTCGCGACGTCGACGAACGTGGCACTCGGGACCGGGGCGTCGAGACCCATCTCGGCGCGCATCGCGCCGACGCGCCGTGCTGGCATCGCGTCGTCGACCTCGGTTCGCCCGCGGTAGAAGTTGCGCGAGCGGCGTCCGCGCACCCAGGCACGGAAGACGCGGCGGGGCGAGAGCATCAGGCCGATCGGGATCGCGGCCAGGTTCAGCGCCCACGCCCAGGCGAACGAGCCGCAGCCGCTCGCGATCTCCCACGCACCGATCTCGGCCTCGCCGGTCCAGTCGGTCGCGTAGCCGGTGACGAGGTGGTGCAGGTCGTGCAGCTTGACGGCGCGCACGCGCCCCGGAGCGTTCGGGAACCAGATCGGGATCGGGCCCGCCTTGAGCTTGACCCAGCGCTCCTCGTACGAGGAGTCGAAGCCGTTGTCGCGAAGATACCGGTCGCGGGCAGCGAGCAGCGTTTCGGTGTCGGTCGTCATGGCGTCGTCTCGGTGTCGTGCGCGATGCCGCGCACGAGCTGTTCGAGGCTCGCGCGGAGCTCGTGCTCCGCAGCGGCAGGGGAGGGCAGCACGCCGGAGATCCACTCGATCAGGACGGCGTAGTAGAGCCGGAACATGGTGCGCGCGACCGCGAGCGGCTCGCAGTCGCGCGCGATCTCGCCGCGTTCGCGTGCAACCTCGACGAGACGCGCGATCGCCTGCAGGAAATCGAGCGTGAAGAGGGCGAGGGAGGCGGCGCGCGTCGGGTCGCGGAACGGGAGCTCCGAGAGGAACACCCGCGATAGACGCGGGTCGCGCGCGTAGTAATCGTAGAGGCTGCGGAACACGCGCAGGCCCGCGTCGAGCAGCGGCAGGTCGGACTCGAGCGAGGCGACCGCAGCACGGTGTACCGGCGCGATGTCGTCCTTGAAGAGCCTCAGCAGAAGGTCGCGCTTCTCGGGGAAGTAGAGGAACAGCGTGCCGGTACCGATGCCGGCGCGCTGCGCGATGGCGCGCGTCGTGGTGGCTTCGAAGCCGTCGCGCGAGAAGAGCTCCCGCCCGGCGGCGAGGATGCGCACTTCCTTGTCGGCCCGGTTGCGCTCCCGGAGCCCGTACTGAGCACGCTCAGAAATGAGCATGGTGGGTTTCTAGTCATGGCTCGCCGGTGAATCAAGGCGGGGCCGGGAGGTCCTTGCGCAGCAGGGACGGGCGGGGCTACCTGCCCGGGATGCTGCTCGATCGTTTTCGACTCGACGACAAGGTCGCCATCGTCACCGGCGCCGGCCGCGGCATCGGCCAGGGGTGCGCCCTGGCCTTCGCCGAATGCGGCGCCCACGTGGTCTGCAGCGCCCGCTCGCAGGACGAGATCGACGCCACCGCCGCGCGCGTGCGGGCTCTGGGCCGCCGGGCGCTCGCCGTTCCCTGCGACGTGAACCAGCGCGCCCAGCTCGACAACCTCGTCGCGGAAACGCTGCGCGAGTTCGGGCGCATCGACGTCGTGGTGAACAACGCCGGCGGCTGGCCGCCGAAGCCGGCGCTGCAGACGAGCGAGAAGTACTTCGAGGATGCACTGCGCTTCAACGTCACGTCTGCGTTTCTGCTGAGCAGGCTCACCATCCCGCACATGCTCGAGCGCGACGGCGGCGCGATCGTGAACATCTCGTCCGCCGCCGGGCGCCTGCCGATGTCCGGTTTCGTCGCCTACGGCACCGCGAAGGCCGCGCTGTCGTTCATGACCAGGGAGCTCGCGATCGAGCTCGCGCCACGGGTCCGCGTGAACGCGATCGCCGTGGGCTCCGTCGAGACGTCGGCTCTGGCGCCGTTCCTCGACGCCGACCTGCGCGCGAAGATGGAGGGCATGACGCCGATGCGGCGACTGGGCAGCGTCGACGACATCGCGATCGCCGCCCTGTACCTCGCATCGCCGGCGAGCAGCTACGTGACCGGAAAGGTCATCGAGGTCGACGGCGGACTGATCACGACGAACTGGCCGTGTTGATTTCTGCGAGGGGGCACGCGCCCCCTCGCCCCGCGCGGCGAAGCCGCGCGGGGCCCCACTCCCTGCGGTCGCTGCGCTCCGCGCTCGCCTGCGGCTCGCGTGCGCGGGACGGTGCCGGGGGCGGCACGAGCGTCGCGCGGGGCCGCCACACTACCCACCGTCGCTGCGCTCCGCGCTCGCCTGCGGGGGCTCCTGCGACTGTCAAGTACGCAGGCGGACGAGGAACGACACCACCGTCACGATGATGCGGCAGGTGTCGAGCCAGGGGTCGTAGTGGCTGATGCGCTCGGCGGGTGGCGGGTAGAACACGGCGACCCCCCGGGTCTCGATGCCGATGCCGCGCCGCGCGGCGAGAATCAGCACTTCGCTCTCGAACTCGTAGCGTTCGGCCTGCACGCCGAGGTTGAGGATCGCGGCGATCGGGTAGATGCGGAAGCCGGTCTGTGTGTCGCGGAAGTCGCGACCCGCGGCTAGCGACACCCACCAGTTCGCGAAGTCGTTGCCGAAGCGCTTGATCGGTGCGACCTCCTGCTCCGGAGCGATGCGGCGTGCGCCGAGCACGAGCGCGTCCGGAGCCGAGCGGGATGCGTCGATCATGCCCTGCATCTCGCTCGACAGGTGCTGCCCGTCGCCATCGACCGAGAACGCGTGCGTGAAGCCTTCGGCGAGGAGCCGCACGAGGCCGCTGCGCAGGGCCGCGCCCTTGCCGCGATTCGCCTCGTGGCGGATCACCTCGGCCCCGGCCGCCTGCGCGAGCCGCGCGGTAGCGTCCGTCGAGCCGTCATCGACCACCAGCACGTGCTCGCAATGCTGCGCGGCGCCGCGGACGACGTCGGCGATCGTGCGCGCGCAGTCGAGTGCGGGCACCAGCGCAGCGACGCGGTGCCCCGCCACCGGCGCCGGCGCCAGCGGCGCCCCTTCTTCGGGCGCGCGTGGTGCGGCGTGGGGCGCGCTCCCGTTGCGGCTCGGTGCGGGTGAACCCGCGGACGTGCTTCCGTTCGACACGGGCGGCTCAGCGCTCCGCGTCCCGCGCGGCGGCGAGTCGCGCCGCGATGCGCTGCGCGACCAGGTCGCGGATCGCGGCGCGCTCCTCGACGTCGCGGCCCCGGGTCTCGATCGGCTCGAGCACCTCGAGCACGACGGTTCCCGGCAGGATCGAAAGGTACCTGCCGGCCGGCATGATGCTCGACGTGCCGTGGATCGCGATCGGCACGATCGGTCGGCCGAGCTGCAACGCCAGCGCGAACGCTCCGTTCTTGAACGGACCCATCCGTCCGTCGCGCGAGCGCGTACCCTCCGGGAACATGATGAGCGAGAACGCTCCTTCCGGCCGTGCGGCGATCCGGTTGAGGAGCGCGATCGACTGAGCGGGGTCCTCGCGATCGATCGGGATCATCCCGAGCGTCTTCATGACCAGCCCCAGCACCGGCTCGCGAAAGAGCTCCTTCTTCGCGGCGAACCGGTTGTGCCCCGGCAGGAAGCCGAGGAGTCCCGCGATGTCGAAGTGGCTGGCGTGGTTCGGCGTGATGATGCTCGGCTCGCCGGGCAGTTTCTCGGCACCCACGAGCTTCACCTCGACGCCGGTCGCCAGCGCCAGATTGCGCGCCGCAAACTTGGCGAAGCTCCATGCGGTACCGGGGCTCACCTGGTGGAGCCCGACCGCGACCGTCCCCATCGAGAACAGCATGCCGCGGTAGATCAAGCGGTTCAGCATCACGCGCAGGTCGGACGCGTCGGCCGCGCCGATCGGCGTGACCCACTCCTCGTTCAGCTCGGTCGCGGGGATTCGAAGCTCCTGCATGACGACTCTCCGTAGAGATCCGCGGTCAGCGCTGCGCGTCAACGTTCCAGAACGGCGCGAACTGGAACCACTGGTTCGGGTACGCGCGCACGTGTGATTCGAAGCCGCGTACGACGTCGCCCATCACCGCGAGAACGTCCTCCTCGCTCGCGTCGCGCGGGATCGTGCGCAGCGGCTCGGGCAAGATCCGGTAGCGACGCACGCCGAGGCGCGCGGCGAAGACCGGCCACAGCGGCACTCCCGCGATGCGCGCGAGCGCGAACGGACCGTACTGGAAGTGCGCGGGGGTGCCGAAGAACTCGATCGGCCGCGTGATCTGGCCCGGCGCCGAGCGATCGATCTGGATCGCGACGAGTTCTCCGCGGCGAAGCGCCTGCAGCATGTTCAGCGACGCGAACGGCGACGAGTCGGAGTAGAGGACTCGCTGACCGTAGCGCTCGCGCAGCGAGAGCTGAAACGCGGCGACCGACGGATTCGCCTCGCGCGCCATGACGACGTTCACGCGGCGTCCGAAGCGCCGCATGAGGTGCGCCGCGATTTCCCAGCTGCCGAAGTGCGACGTAAGCACGATGACCCCCCGATCACGCGGCAGCCGATCGAAGTCGCCGATCTCGAGCGGCGCTTCGACGTCGATCGGTCGCGCGTACGGGCTCGCATGCTCCAGCGTCTCGGAGAAGCAATAGGCGAACTCGACGAACGTGCGCAGCGCGGTCCAGCGGTCCGGGACCGCACCCTGCGACCCGTGGATGCGGCGCAGGTTCGAGATCACGCCGCGCCTGTTCGCCGCGATCGCGGCGAACAGGATGGCGGCGATCACTGGCGGCGACGTCCGCTTCCACCACTCCGGCCCCGCGGTGGAGCCCCGGTACGCGAGGCGCCGCCAGAAGAGGCCGTCGTGCCGGTAGCGGCCGATCTCGCGCGCTGCCGCGGGGGCGTGCACGTCGCCGGTCTCCCCCGGCTCCGCGACTGCCTCGACCCGCTCGACGACGTAGCCGGCCTTCGAGACGTGCTCGGATGATGGGGTGGAGAGGGACATGCGGCGGATGACTCGACGATCGCTGCTCGGCGTGCGCGGTCGCGCGACCACCGCACGCCGGCCGGTCGGCGTGCTCGCTCAGGCAGCTCGCCCCGTGGCCGGCGCCTCGGGGGTACACCAAGCGTCGGATGTCCGCACGCGCCGCCACCTGCGACGCCTCGCTGTGCCGGGCCGGGGGCGGGCGTGCCCGCCAGGCCGGTCAAGAAGGCGCGCCTCCCCGATCACGTCCCTGGCCGGCCCGCGCAGCACGTCCAGGCGCGAGCAGAACGTGCGGTACGAGCAGCAGGGCGGCTCCATCAAACCGAGGATACGGGCGCGCAGTGGCGCGCCTTGGACGCGGGCATGCGCGCAACGTACCCGGGATCGTGCGCGCAAGTCTACGTTGGAGCCCGGATCCGGGATACGACCGGCGCTGCATGGACCGGTCCTTCGTCGAACCGCGGCGACGCGCGCGCCGTACCGCGCTCGCCACTCTCGCCGCCATTCTCAGCCTCTCGCTGGAGGTGCCTGCCCGCGCCGACGACGCAGCGTCGGTGCCGCGCTACTCGATCGCCGCGACGCTCGACACGGACGCCGGCGTGATCCGCGGCAGGGTCGCGATCGCCTTCGGCAACACGGGGCGAGACACGATGCGGCAAGCGTATCTGCGCCTCTACCCGAACCGCTTCCTGCAGGACGGCGACGAGGTGAACGACATCACTCGCATGCACGTGTACCCGGAGAACGAGTTCGTTGCCGGCGGCCTCTCGGTCGACACCGTCGCGGCGTCCGACGGTACGCAGCTCGCCTCACGCATCATACGGCGCGAAGGAGCTCCCGCGGAGACGGTGCTCGAAGTCGACCTCGGAGCGCCGCTCGAGGCCGGTGCCACGACCACCGTCGTGCTCGACTTCACGACGAGCCTCCCGGAGCGCTTCGGCCCGTTCGGCCGCACCGAGCTCGGCGACAGCGCGGTCGCGGGCTGGTACCCGTACCTGGTTCCCCGTGCGTCGGACGGCTCCTGGCTCTGGACTGCCGGCCCCGCACGCGCCGACGTGAGCGCGTCGCTGACGTCGTCGCCCGAGGTGACCCTGGTCGCCGGCAGCGATGTCTTTCCCGCCCCACACGCACCTACCGTGCAGGTCGAGTCGCGACGCGTGGCGACCTTCGCGCTGATCGCCCTGCCCGGCGCGAGCGTCACGACGGAAGAGATCGACGGGACGACGATCACCTTCGTCGCACCGCGGAAGCTGCGCGAGCGGCGCCTTGCTCCCGGGCCGGCCGCACCGGAACTGTTCCGCGACGCCGTGAAGCGGGCGATCGGCCTGCGGCCCGCGACGCTTCCCTCGCCGCCGACTCTGACCGTCGCGCAGGTGCCGCTGCGCTGGAACCTCGCGACTCCGAGCGACGGGATCGTCGTCGTCTCCGACCGCGCCCTGCGCGTTCACGAGCTGCTGCGCCCGTTCCACGAGGCCCAGGTCGCTCAAGCGGTGTATGCCGAGCTGCTGCGCTCCCTGATGCGCGCCTGTCCGGAGCAGCAGCCGCGCTGGATCAGCGACGGGGTCGCGTGGGCGCTCGCCGACCGCTACCAGGGCGCCGTCTCGCCCGAGCATCCCTCGGTGCACGACTGGATCGACTGGTTCGACGTGTTCGCCATCGTGGACCGCTTCGAGACCGCGCCCAAGGTGCCTTTCGTGCAGGCATTGTTCCGGAATGCGCGAAGCGACGACGACCTGCGCGAGAACGTCTTCGATTACTCGGGCGATCGCCCACCGGCGCGCCTCGTGTTCGCGCGCCTCGATCGCAGCGTCGGCGCCGCGGAGCTCGCGCGCGCCGTCGACGCACAGATCGCGTCGCCCTGCGCACCGTTCACCACCGCGCTGAGGGCAGCGACCGGAGCCACGCAGGACGCCGCGGACCGGGATCTCGACGCGGCGCTCGCGCCGTCGCCAGCCGAGGACGTCCCGGTCCTCGTGGATCCGTCGTTGCGACCGGCGCGCGAGCGCTCGAGGTACCAGCTCGTGCTCGACACCGCGGACGTCGAGGTCAGCTCGACGGAGTTCGGGCTCGCGGCGCTCTTCGTGGCGCGCGAGCGCGGCGACTACACCAGAGACCTCGCGATCAACCCATACCTCACCGAGCGCGGCTACGGTGTGAACGCCGGCCCGCGCGTCCACTTCGGGCCGCGGAGCGACGCCAACACCTACCGCCACAACCTCCATGCCTTCTACGACCACGCGTGGCTCGATCGCGGGTTCCGGGACGACTCGCAGCCGGAGGTGCGCGACGGCGGCCAGATCGGCGGATTCGGTCTTCGCTACGATTACTCGAACGTCTATTTCTTCGACAATCCGACGGAGAAGCGGGAAGCCCGTGTGTTCGTGGACTGGTACGACCCGGACCTCGGCGGCGACTACGGCTTCGTTCGCTTCGGCGGTCGGATCACCGCCACGACCCCCATCCTCACGCCGCGGACCATCGCCGCCGGCGAGATCACGGTCGGCTTCGAGGAGCCGACGGACGGCCGGGGGGTGCCGACCCAGGCGCAATTCAGCCTGGGCGGCCGCCGCGCGCTGCGCGGCGTCTCGGTGAACGAGAAGCTCGCGCGCAACATCGGGCTCGCCCGGGCCGAGATCCGGCAGGATGTCTTCCCCGAGGTGGACTTCAACCTGCTCGACCTGCTGGTGTACCGGCGGCCGCAGCTGCAGCTCTTCGTCGACACCGGCCAGGTCGACGATTCCGCCGGCCGCGCCGTGAATCCCGGCCGTTTCGCCATCGCCGCCGGCACCGGCATCAACGTGCTGTACGACTTCATGGGCTTCTTCCCGGGCCGGGCCTACATCGAGGTCGCCACCCGACTCGATCGCGACCAGACCGACTTCCAGGTCCTGCTCGGTACACGTCAGGCGTTCTGAACCGGACGGACCGATGCGGGACGGCTCGGCGACGGGCATGGGCCGGCGTCCACGCACCTTTACCGATCAGCCAACGTCCGTTGACGCCGAGAGTCGCGGGCCGACCCTCCTCGGGTAGTTTCGGACCCGTCGGCGGTGTAATTTCCTGCCAGGTGGACGTTCGCAGCGTCCGGTATGTCGCTTGCTTTGAAAAAAAGTGTGTTGACACTCGCCCGGAGCGGAACCTAAGATCATGGTAGTCACGTGAATCTTTCCGGCGTCCAGCAGGCCCATGCGAAACGCAAAGATCCCCTCTTCGGCCTTGCACCCTCACTTCAGGACCATGGTGAGAATCTCCCTTCGGCCGGTCGCGTCTCCGGCGGCACGCAATCAAGGAGAATCAGGATGAATCGCGTAGTTCGAACCTCCCTCCGGCTCCTTCTGGCGATAGCTTGCATCGTCGCGGCAGCGCCGAACGCGGGAGCGGTCCAGTCGAGTGGATCGATCCAGCTCATCCCCTCGAAGCAGACGGCGATCGCCCAGGAGGAGTCGTTCAATGTCGACGTCTTCTTCACGAACACGAGCAGCCACACGCCGCCGCAGGGCCTCCTTTCCGTGCCCGCGACGGTGACGGGTCCGATCACCATCGACCTGGGCTGCGTGGACTGCAGCTGCTCGCAGCAGAACACCGCGGCGCTCATGTTCGTTCCCGGAGCGCAGGCCGGGTGCAACTTGAAGGGCGCCGGAGTCGCCGGCTGCGCCGCGGGGCTTCCGGGTGAGGTTCTGATCAACCTCGACCCGGCGGGTGTGAACGCCCCCAATGCGACCCCCGTGTTCCTCGCGCAGATCACTCTCAAGAACACGCTGCCGGAGCTGCCGGTCCTCGGGATCCGTGCCGGCACGAGCGTCTGCTCGGTCAAGGCGTGCGTGACGCCGCCCAACCAGCAGTGTGCGTTCTGCTCGGCGGAGGGCTGCACGTTCGTCGCCGGCGTCTCGCCGCAGCAGGATCTGCTGCGCTGCAAGCACTCCTGCTTCAACCAGGTGAACTTCACCAACGGGTTCGACGCGTACATCTTCCAGGGTGTGCTGATCGAGGACGACGCGAACTTCAACCCGGCGACGGAGTCGTTCAGGCTGGAGCTGTCGCGCCCCGGGTTCCCGCCGCTGGTGTCGATCAACGTTCCGGGCATCCCGCAGACCGCCGTGGACACCTGGCAGCTGAACGGCCCCGGCAACCAGAACACGGCCGGCATCGACCTGATCAAGATCACGCGCCAGACGGGTGTCGGCTGCCAGAACAGCTTCCGCGTCACGGTCCGCTTCTACGGGAACCTCAACAGCCTGCAGGGTAACGACGACCCGACGCTCCGCACGTTGATCCAGTTCGACGGCGGGACTCCGTTCGTGAACGAGGAGCCTTGGCAGCGCCTGCAGAGCGGCAACCTCCGCAACGACATCGAAATCGTCTCGGCTTGCTGAGCGCCTGACGGCCCTCCGAGGGCCGTCCCAACCGAGGGGGTGACCGGTTCGTCCGGTCACCCCCTCTTTCGTTTCGGCGACCGCCGCGGCAGCGCGCATGCGCGGCGCCGCGGTTGTCGCCATCCGACTCGCATCGCCCTCCGCCGCGCGAGGCGGCACGGCGCCGCTCTAATTCTTTTCCTGACGCCCCGGGGGGCGTGCGCGTCGCGCGCGCCAGGCCCCCGCCGGAAGATCGCGTCCGCGTCCGGCAACTCGTTGCCGGTCTGCCACCGAATTGGCGAGGCGCCGCATCGCGGCCGTCCCGCCTCTCGCGCGCTCTTCGTCCGAAAAAAGCCGCGCCGTCGCTCGCCGTCGAGTCGGGCTCTTCGTCGATGCCGCACCACCAGCCGCGTTGGCAGACACGTCACAGGTCATGCTCGATCAGGGGCTGCGCGTGGCACCGCCATTGCCAGACGATCCTCCACGGAAGTCTCGACCGAGTCGCTACGGGAAAGCGGCTCCCAGGGGGGGAATCATGCGGTGGTTGCCGGAAGGAGGGCCTTCGGAGCGCCTACGAGTCTGCTGCGCCGGCGCGCTTGCGCTGACGCTCGGCATGGCGCTGAACGCTGCAGCGGCACTCGGCGCGTACGCGCCGGACGCCGACGAGCTCGCGCTGCTCGCGCTCTGCAACGAGTCGCGGGCGGCAGCGGGGCTGCGCCCGCTCGTGTGGCACAACGGGCTCGGCGAGGCGGCCCGGGCGCACAGCACCGACATGGCAGAGCGCGACTGCTACCAGCACAACTCCTGCAACGGGCAGTCCTGGAGCACCCGCATCGGCAGGTACTATCCGTCGTACTTCGCTCTCGGTGAGAACATCAACCTCGGCAGCAGCGATCCACGCTCGCTGCACGACGGCTGGATGTCGAGCCCCGGGCATCGCGCGAACATCCTCGGCCCCTTCTCCGAGTTCGGAGCGGGAATCGCGCTGGGCGAAACCAACTTCGGGATGTGGGCGTACGCCACGGAGGACTTCGGCGACCGCGGCGCCGTCTCCCCGTCGTCGATCCCGTCGTTGCCGTCGGGCGGCATCGCGCCGCGGATCGGCGGCGGCGAGGGCCGCGACCTGGTCGTCAACTACTACCACCACAACGGCGGGGCGCCGCATTCGGTGCGCGCGCTCGTCGGCACGTCGTGCGTCAACCTCTCGAAGACCGCGGGCTCGGCCGCCAACGGCTCCTACGGCACGACCCGGACGTTCACCGGCAGCGGGTGCGTCCCGGTCGTCTTCGAGGCCATCCGTTCCGATGGCGTACGGGTCCGCTGGCCGCAGAATTCGGCGGTCCTCGTCGGCGTCGGTGCCGGCGGCCTCTACTGCGCCGAGACGACCACCGCGGTTCCGACCCAGGACTGCGGCGGACCGAACGTCAACCCGTCGCCGACACCCTCACCGGCCCCAACGCCGGCTCCGACACCCACCGAGGACCCGACCGGCCTCGGCAAGATGCGGGTCGCGCTCAAGCCGGGCAAGGGCGACGCGAGCGAGGGCGTGGTGCAGATCTCGGCCAAGCTGCCGCGCATCGCGAACTTCGACCCTGCGTCCGGACCGGTCGTCATCGACCTGTCGTTCGGTCGCGGCGGCGACTGGGAACAGACGCTGCCGCAGCTCTGCGGTGACACCCCGTGCCTCGTCATCAACAAGAAGGCCAGGGCGTATCGCGCAAAGTACGACGCGAACACGTCGCTCGCCCTCACGCTGGGCCAGGACGGCGCCTGGTCGATGCGGCTCGTCTCGCGCAAGGAGACGCTCGCCGGTCTCGACGCGGGACCGGTATCGCTCTCCGTGACCATCGACGGACAGACGTTCACCGCCGCGGCCGACGGCGAGCTGAAGACCAGCGGGCTCTTCGTCGACTGATCGTCGTCCAGCCTGGATCACGCCGCGAATTCGGGGGGCGGGGGCCGAGCCTCGCCCCCCGATTCATCGTCGGGCACCCCGCTTGCGGTCACGGCCCCGGATAGTAGGCAGACCGCCGTGCCAGCGACGACCTCGACGCTCTCGGAATGGGAATCGAAGCGCCGGCTCGCGGCGGCCGGGATCCCGGTCGCACCTGAGCAGCTGTGCGCAGACCCGGCGGCCGCCGTCGCCGCCGCTGCCGAGCTCGGGCTGCCGGTCGCCGTCAAGCTCTGCGGCCCGGCAATCGCGCACAAGACCGAGCGCGGGCTCGTCCGCCTCGGGCTCCGCGACGCGGAAGCCGTCCGCGCAGCGGCGGGCGAGCTGCTCGCGGCCGCGCGTCCCGCGGATGGTCCGGTCGAGCTACTGGTCGCCCGGATGGTCACCGGCAAGCGCGAGCTCATCGCCGGCTGCGCCACCGACCCGACGTTTGGCCGCTGCGTGATGCTCGGCATCGGCGGCATCTTCGCCGAGATCCTCGCCGACGTCGTGTTCCGGCTCGTTCCCCTGTCCCGCACCGACGCCGAGGAGATGCTCGACGAGCTCACCTACCGCGCGTGGCTCGGGCCCTTTCGCGGCGAGCCCGCGATCGACCGCGAGCGGCTCGTCGATGTCCTCGTCGGCTTGAGCAAGGTCGCGGAAGAGGACCCGCAGCTGCGCTCGATCGACGTAAACCCGCTGATCGTCGCCGACGGGGTGCCGATCGCCGTCGACGCGCTCATCGAGGTCGAGGCATGACCGCCACGCCGAACCTCGACCGGTATCGGGCCCTGTTCGAGCCCAAAGGCATCATCGTCGCCGGTGCCTCGAGCCATCCCGGGAAGTTCGGCTTCGTCGCCGCGCACAACATTCTCGCGCACGGCTATCGCGGGAAGGTCTTCCTCACCAATCGCGAGGGCGGCACCATCCTCGACGAGCAGACCTTGCGCTCGGTCGATGAGGTACCCGAAGGCGCCGCCGATCTGGTCTTCGTCTGCACGCCGCCCGCGTCGATCCCGGATCTGCTGCGCTCGTGCGCCAGAAAGGGGGTCACGGCCGCTTTCGTCAGCTCCGCGGGATTCGGCGAGGCGGGCGAGGAGGGGCTCCGCGCCGAACGCGAGCTCGCTGACCTGTGCGCCGAGCTCGGCATCCTGCTCGCGGGTCCGAACGGGCAGGGCATCATCTCGACGCCGGTCGGCCTCTGCGCGCAGATCATCGCACCGTACCCACCGGCCGGACGCATCGCGGTCGCGAGCCAGTCGGGCGGCTTCGTCCAGGCGTTCCTCAACTACGCACGCTCGACCGGCGTTGGCGTGAGCCGCGCGGTGTCGGCCGGCAACTCTGCCGCGACCAGCGTCGGCGACTACCTCGAGTTCTTCGCGGCCGACCCGGCAACGGACGTGAGCCTGATCTACGTCGAGGGTCTCGCCGACGGGCGGGCCTTCTTCGAGAAGGCCCGCGCCGCGGCCGCGAAGAAGCCGATCGTCGTGCTCAAGGGCGGCGTCACCGCAGGCGGTGCGCGGGCGGCCGCATCCCACACCGGCGCGCTCGCCACCAACGACCGCGTGTTCGACGGCATGTGCCGCCAGGCCGGGCTCAGCCGCGCCACGACGGTCGAGGAGGCGTTCGAGATCGCAGCGAGCTTCGCCGTGCACCCGCTACCGCGTGGCCGGCGCGTGTTCGTGCTGACGACGGCCGGCGGCTGGGGCGTGATCACCGCTGACCGGATCGCACAGTCGCGCGACCTCGAGTTGCTGCCGTTGCCCGCCGACCTTCGCGCCGCGTTCGACGCGAAGCTGCCGCCACGCTGGAGCCGGAACAACCCTGCAGACCTCGCGGGCAGCGAGACGCGCGACACCGTCCTCGAGTGCCTCGAGCTCGGCGTCGCCCACGCCGACGTCGACGCGGTCGTGCTGCTCGGCGTCGGCATCCAGTCGAACCTCGGCGATCTCGAGCGCCGCGGCCGGTTCTACCCGGGCCACGGCCTCGAGCGCATCGTCGAGTACCACGAGCGTCAGGACACCCGGTACGCGAGCGCCGCCGTCGAGCTGTCGCGCAAGTACGACAAGCCCGTGCTGGTGGCGACGGAGCTCGCCGACACGCAGCCCGGCAACCCCGGCATCGTCAAGCTCAAAGAGCTTGGCGCCTTCGCCTATCCGTCGTCGCACCAGGCGGCAACGGCGCTCGAGCACCTCTTCCGCTACCGGCGCTGGCGCGACCGGCGCGCGTCCTGATCACACGGCGACCGCGACGCCGGTCAGCGTGTGTGCCGTTGCGCCCTCGACGCGGACGCGGATCAGCTCGCCCGGGCGCACGTCGCTCGCCGGAAAGATGGTCGTCTTGAACGTCGGGCTCTTGCCGCCCGCGTGTGCCGGCGGGCGCTTGGCCGGACCCTCGACGAGGATCTCGACCTCGCGTCCGACCCAGCCGCGGTTGAGCTCGAGACCGATGGTCTCCTGCAGCGCGATCAGCTCCCCGAGGCGCGCCCGCTTCTCGGACTCCGACACGGTCTCGGGCAGCCGATGCGCGCGCGTGCCTGCGCGCGCCGAATACATGAAGAGATACGCGAAGTCGTAGCGTGCCTCGCGCAGGAACGATGCCGTCTCGGCGTAGTCGCTCTCGTCCTCGCCCGGGAAGCCGACGATGACGTCGGTCGAGACGGCGATGCCCGGAACCACCCGGCGCACGCGCTCGAGGAGAGCGCGATACGCCTCGATCGTGTAGTCCCGCCCCATCGCTTCGAGAACGCGGTTCGACGCCGACTGGAGCGGCAGATGCAGGTACGGCATGACCTTCGGTACGGTCGCGAAGACCTCGATCAGGTCGTCGCTCACGTCGGACGGGTGCGGTGAGGTGAAGCGGATTCGCTCGAGGCCCTCGACCCGCGCCGTCCGGCGCAGCAGCTCCGCGAAGTCCACGCCGTCCGTGCGATACGCGTTCACGGTCTGGCCCAGGAAGACGACCTCGCGCTTCCCCGCGGCGACCGCGGCACGCACCTGCTCGAGAACGGCGTCCACCGGCACGCTGCGCTCGCGGCCGCGGGTGAAGGGCACCACGCAGAAGGTGCAGAACTTGTCACAGCCGCGCATGACGGTGAGAAACGCGCGCGGACCGGGGGCGAGATCCGGGGCGAGCCCCGCATACGTCTCTCCGCGGTCGAGCCGCAGCTCGAGCTGCGGCTCGTCGTTCTGGCGCAGCAGGTCGGGCAGATCGCGGTACCCGTCCGGACCCACGATCACGTCGAGGTAGGGAGCGCGGTCGAGCAGGCGGTCGCGCTGGTGGGTCGCGACGCAGCCCAGCAGACCGAGCTGGACGCCCGGCCGCTCCGTCTTGTGGCGCAGCAGGTCGCTGAGCCGTCCGAGCACGCGCTCCTCCGCGTTCTCGCGGATGGCGCAGGTGTTCACCAGAAGCACGTCGGCCTCGCCGGGCTCCGCGGTCCGCTCGTAGCCCGCGCGACGCAGGATGCCGCTCACCAGCTCGGAGTCGGCCACGTTCATCTGGCAGCCGTACGTCTCGAGGAAGACGCGGCGGGGCGCCGGGGCGGCGTCTCTCTCGGGCCGCGCGCCGTCTGCGGAGTTCCGCCTTTCGGGCTCGGTCGTCGGCACCGGCCTCCCATAGCGAAGCCGGAACACGGCCCGCAACGCGGCTTCCACGCCGCCTTGTCTGGGCACGGCGCGTGCAGCTACATGGCGAAGGATGATGCCGGGGAAGCAATTCGACGGAATCGAAGCCTCGCTTCTTCTCTGTCCGCGCTGCCGTGTCGCCCAGCCGGTCCGAAAGCGCCTGCTGCTTTGCCTCCCGGAGGGCGACAAGTACGAGTTCGTCTGCCAGCGCTGCGGAAGCACGTGCGGGGACACGATCGAGGAGCCACCGCGACCGACCCGGACGCTGTTCGCATGAGCCTGCGGATCGTCTCGCTGCTGCCCAGCGCGACCGAGATCGCGTGCGTGCTCGGACTGCGCGACGCGCTGGTCGGCGTGTCGCACGAGTGCGACTTTCCGACCGACGTGATCACGCTACCCGTCCTGACCAGCGCCAAGCTCGACGCAGCGCGACCGAGCGCCGACATCGACCGCGACGTGCGATCGCTGCTCGAAGGCGGCCTCGGCATCTACCGGATCGACGTCGACGCCCTGCGAGCGCTCGAGCCCGACCTGATCCTCACGCAGGACCAGTGCGACGTCTGCGCGGTCTCGTTCGGCGACGTGCAGGCGGCAGTGCGAGAGATCGCCAGGCCCGGGACCGAGATCGTGTCGCTGCGTCCGGGCCACCTCGCGGACGTGTGGCGCGACGTCGAGACCGTCGCCGTGGCGGCCGGGGTCGCGGCCCGGGGCCGCGACGTCGCCGACGCCCTGCGCGCGCGCGTCGCCGGGCTCGCGGAGCGCACCGCCAGGCTCCCGCGGCCGCGCCTCGCCTGTCTCGAGTGGTTCGCGCCGCTGATGGCGGCGGGAAACTGGGTTCCCGAGCTCGCCACGGCTGCAGGCGCAACCTGCGAGCTCGCCGCGGCCGGAGTGCACAGCTCCTGGCTCGACTTCCAGTCGCTGGTCGACGACCGACCCGAGGTGCTCTGCGCGATGCCGTGTGGCTTCACGCTGACCCGGACCGTCGCCGAGCTGATCGAGCTGCTGCGCGAGCCGCGCTGGCAGGAAATCCCCGCGGTGCGCACGGGGCACGTGTTCGCGCTCGACGGCAGCTCCTACTTCAACCGGCCGGGCCCTCGGCTCGCCGACTCGGCGGAGATCCTCGCCGGCCTCCTGCATCCCGCGGAGTTCGGACACCTCGTGCCTCACGACGCGGTCCTCCGCGTCCCGAGCCACCAAGCCCCGCCGACGAGCGGATAGGCGATCCACCCATGAGCCACGGACACGAGCATCGCGAGCCTCGCCACGGGCACGGCTCGAACGACGCGAGCCCGGTCGCGCAGCACCGCTCGCGCAGCAAGCGTCCCGCGCGCTGCATGGTCATCACCGTCAGCGACACGCGGGACCTAGCGGACGACAGGAGCGGCCAGCGGGCGAGCGACCTGCTGACGGAAGCCGGTCACGTCGTTCGCACCAGGGAGATCGTCGTCGACGAGCGCGCGGCCATCGCCGCGCTGGTGCGCGCCGCCGTGGCCGACCCGGAGATCGACGCGGTCGTCCTCACGGGCGGCACCGGCATCGCGCCGCGCGACGTGACGTACGAGGCGATCGACGAGCTTCTCGACAAGCCGCTGCACGGCTTCGGCGAGCTGTTCCGGAGCCTGTCGTACGCCGAGATCGGCTCGGCAGCGATGCTGTCGCGCGCGATCGGTGGCGTCGTCGGCAGAACCGTCGTGTTTGCGCTCCCGGGATCCACCAAGGCCGTCGAGCTCGGCGTGACGAAGCTCATCGCTCCCGAGCTCGGCCACATGATCGGGCTGCTGGCGCCGTGACGGTGCGCGTGCGCTTCTTCGCGTCGCTCCGCGAGCGCCTGCGTACCAGCGAGACGGCGCGCGACTTGCCGCCCGGAGCGACGGTCGGGGACCTGCTCCAGGCTCTGTACCGCGACTTCCCCGATCTCCCGGGCTCGGGTCGTGTCTCGGTCGCGGTCAACGCCGAGTACGTCGACTCGCGACACGCGCTGTCCGAGGGCGATGAGGTCGCCCTCATCCCGCCGGTCAGCGGCGGTTGCCCGGAGGATGCCCGTTCAGCATGATCGCCCGATGATCCGCCTGACGGCCGAGCCGATCGTGCTCGACGAGGTGCTCGCTTCGGTCGCCGATCCGAAAGCCGGCGCCGTGGTCGTGTTCATCGGCATGACGCGTGACAACAACGAGGGGCGCGACGTGCACCGCCTCGAGTACGAGGCCTACGCCGGGATGGCAGAGCGCGAGCTCGCGAAGATCGCCGACGAAGCACGCGGGCGGTGGGGGGTCGCGCGGATCGCCGTGGCGCACCGCACGGGCGTGGTCCCGCTGGGCATGGCGAGCGTGGTGATCGCGGTCTCGTCGGCACACCGTGGCGACGCCTTCGCCGCGGCACGCTTCGCGATCGACCGTCTCAAGGAGGTCGTCCCCATCTGGAAGAAGGAGTTCTTCTCGGGTGGCGCCGTGTGGATCGGCGATCAGGCCGGCCGCGAGGGTGTGTGGCAGACCGGCGACGCAGCGGACGAGGACGGCAGCCGCGCCGGGTGAGCCGTGCGTCCCCACGATCTCGCCAACCTCGAGTTTCCCCGACTCCTCGAAGCAGTCGCGCGCCACGCGGTGTCGGGGGCCGGGCGCGAGGAATGTCTCGCGCTCGCGCCGGAGACGTCGCCGGCCGTCGTCCGCGAGGAGCTCGCACGCGTCGCGGAGCTTCGCGCGATCACCGAGGACGAATCGACGCCGCTCGGCGATTTCCCCGACATCCGGCCATCCCTCGCCGTTTCGGGTACGCCCGGAGCGCGCCTTTCGGGGCGCGAGTTGCTCGAGATCGCGAGCACCCTCGGCACGGTCCGACAGGTGCGCGGGTTCCTGCGTACGCGCGCTGCGGAGGGCTCGCTCCTGCTCCGGTTCCTCGACGTTCTGCACCCGCTGCCCGACCTCGATGGGCTGCTCGCGAGCACGCTCGACGACGAGGGCGAAGTACGCGACGGTGCGAGCCCTGCGCTCCGTGCGCTGCGTCGCGAGCTGCGCGATCTGCGCGCCGAGATCGAGCGCCGGCTGGGACGGCTCGCACAGCAATCGACATCGGACGCGCTGGCGGACACCTACGTCACGGTACGCAACGGACGCTACGTGGTGCCGGTCCGGGCGCAGTCCGCGAGCCGCCTCGCGGGCATCGTGCAGGATCGCTCGGCATCCGGCGAGACGCTCTTTGTGGAGCCGCTGTTCGCCGTCGAGCACAACAACCGCTTGCTGATCGCGGCTCGCGAGGAAGCCCAGGAGGTGGTGCGCATCCTCGCCGAGACGACCGCCGCGGTCGGCGCCAGCCGCGACGCGCTCGACGAGAGCTTCACGGCGCTGACCCGCCTCGACTGCCTCGCCGCGCGCGTCGCCTTCGCACGCCGTCATCGCGCCAGCTGCCCTCGCCTCGACGAGGGGCTGATCCGGCTGGGCGGCGCCCGCCACCCGCTCCTCGAGTTGACTGGCCGTCCGGTGACGCCGATCGACGTCGTGCTCGACACCGAGACGCACCTGCTCGTGATCAGCGGCCCGAACACCGGAGGCAAGAGCGTCGCGCTCAAGACGCTCGGCCTCGCCGTGCTGATGGCGCAGTCCGGCATCCCGGTGCTCGCCGATCGGGACTCCACGCTGCCGGTGTTCGATGGCGTCTGGACCGACATCGGCGACCCGCAGAACGTCGCCGGCGACCTTTCGACCTTCTCGGGCCATGTGCGCAACCTCGGCGAGATCCTCTCCGGCGCCACCGACCGCGCCCTGGTTCTGCTCGACGAGCCCGGAACCGGCACCGATCCCGAGGATGGCGCCGCTCTCGCCCGCACGCTGCTCGAGGACCTCGTGCGCCGCCGGGTACACGTGCTGGCGACGACCCACTTCCAGAGCGTCAAGGCCTTCGCGCTGTCGTTCCCCGGAACGCGGGTGGCGGCTGTCGACTTCGACCCCGAGACGTTCGCGCCGCGCTACCGGCTGATCGAGCGCAGCATCGCACCGAGCCTAGGCCTCGAGATGGCGCGGCGGCTCGGCTTTCCGCCGGCCCTGGTCGACGCCGCCGAGCGCGAGCGCGGCCGGCTCGGCGTCGATCTGGCGACCGCCGCGCGGGCTTTGGAGGACGAGCGCCGACGCTACGAGGAGCGCGCCGCGGAAGCCGCGGCGGAGCGCGTCGCGCTCGAGGCCGAGCGCACGCGCTGCACGGAGCTCGCGAACGACCTCGCGGTGCACAAGAAGCGACGGTGGGCGGACGAGCTGGGTGCCGCGCGCCGCTTCGCCGACGACCTGCGTCGCGAAGGACAGCGGATGCTCGACGAAGCGCGCCAGCGCCCGCACGAGCTCGGGCGGCAGCTGCGTGACGTCGCCGCAGCGCAACGCTCGCGGATCGGCGCTCAGGAACGCGCGCTCGCGGCCGGCGCCGGGGCCGACGCCCGCGTTCCACGCGGCCCGCAGCCGCGCGTCGGAGACGAGGTGCAGGTCGCGGGCAGCGAGCTCAAGGGCCGGCTCGAGTCCGTCTCGGGAGAGCGTGGGCTGGTGACCCGGGGCGGCATCCGCTTCGACGTGCCGCTCGCTCAGCTGCGTCGCGTCGGCGGACCGCAGAACGCTCGCGCAACGGCGGTCCGGGTCGCGATCGCGCCGGCGGCGACGAGCGAGCCCGCTCCGGAAGCCGCGCTTCCAGGCATCGCGCTGATGGAGGTGAACCTGGTCGGCGCGCGCGTCCAGAGCGCGCTCTCACAGCTCGAGGAGTTTCTCGACCGCGCCACGCTCGAGGGCGTCGGCATCGTGCGCGTCATCCACGGGATGGGCACCGGTGCGCTGCGCGACGCCGTGCGCCACTACCTCACCTCGTCGCCCTACGTCAGCCGGTTCGCCCAGGCCGATCGCCGCGAAGGCGGCGGCGGCGCGACCATCGCCTGGCTGCGCTGAACGTCAGCGCGCCGCGAGCTTCTGGTCCGGCGCAGCCTCGCCGAGCGGGAGGGTCGCGCGGCTCACGAGGCCGCGGTTGTCGACCAGCGCGAGCTTCAGCTGCTTCGCGTCCTCCGGCAGGTCGCGCAGGACGAAGGAGAGCGAGCCCCGCCGGTTGCCGATCGTTCCCTGCGCCACGTCGACGGCCACCGGCGGCGCGCCGCCAGCCGCGTCGGTGGTGACCAGCAACGACGTCACGTCGCCGTCGAGGTCGGCGTAGTCGAGCACCACCTCGGCCCGTCCGCCGGCGTCGCGCCGCGCGCTGCCATCGAGCAGACGCGGACGCCCCGAGAGCAGCAGCGGATCCGCCACTGCAGAAGCGGGGTCGCGCGATGCGGGGAGCCAGGTGGCGATCCGCGCGCGGTGGCCCGTCGCTGCGCGGAAGAACGGCCCGAAGGCGCGGCGGATGCGTTCGACCTTCTCGACCTGCGTCGCGTCGGCGTGGCCGCCCGCGGGGACGACGAGCACCGTGACCATGCGGAATGCGCTGCGCGCGGCACTTGCGTCGGGCTCGCGATCGCCGATGCGCGCCCGCACGTCGTCGATGGTGAGATCGCGGCGCGTGCCCTGGAAGCGTACCCCGGCCTCCGGGTGCGAATCCGGTCCAATCGCCTCCCCGACATGTCCCGGCTTCGGCTCGAACGAGTGCGCACCGTCGACGACGAAGAAGGGCGGTACCTCCGCCGGAGCCGCGAAGCCCATGAGGTAGCGATCGAGCGGCCCGTAGGCGCGCATCGCCTCGATGGTCGAGAAGCTGCCGTCCGGATTCGCGTGGATCTCGTTGCCACCGAGGAACGACGCCCCGGAGTCGAGCACGTAGCTCCAGTGGCCGTCGGCCCCGGCGAGCCGCTGATCGGCGGCGCTCGCGTAGGCGAGCCAGCGGTGGCCGACCTCGTGGGCGAGGATCGCGAGAGTGGAGGGCGCGTAAGCGTACCCGGCCGCGCGCGGGCTCTGCTCGGGATCGTCCGCGTAGAATCCGACGTCGTTCATCACCACGACATGCTCGAGGACACCGCTGCCGAACACGCCGCTGTGGTCGAAGACCGGCATACCGATGCCGCGGTCGGCGTTCTGCACCGTCGTGCTCCAGACCGGGGTCGGCCCGTCGACCTGCTGCGTGGTGAACACGGTCAGGAACTGGAAGCGGTCGGGTAGCCGCGCGTAGACGGCGCGCGCGACGGCGATCTCGTTGAGCTGCGGCAGGTCGTTGTACCAGGCGAGGGTCGCGGTCCGGGGCGCGACGCGCGGTGCCGACGCGAAGTCCGTCATCCGGACACCGACGCGATCCGATCCCGGGGTGAGGCCGATGATTCCCCAGCGCGACGCGAGCGCGCCGTAGTCGAGGTCGATCGTGCCGTCCGCACCGATCGTCAAGCGGAAGGTATTTGGCTCACCCGCCGGTCGCGCGGAGGAGGTCTGGTACCAGGTGACGATGGTGGCGCCCGCGGCCTGGTCGACGAACACGCCGCGGCCGGAGTCCGCCGACGAGGGCTGCAGCTCGTTCCAGAGCGCGGCGACCAGTGGCGGACCGCCAAGCACCCCGGCGACCAGCTGACCACTGGCGTCGGCGCGCGCCGTCGCGGTCAGTGGAGCCCCGAAGCTGACCACGCCTTGCGGGTGAACGTGGATCTCGTCGTGCATGCGACCGTAGAACGCGACCGGCGCCGCCAGCGGGATCCGGACGACGCCGTCGGGCTGCGACGCGAAGTCGATGCGGGTACCGCGGCGCAGGAGTCCCCGGCTGGGACCGATGCGGGTCGTGTAGCCGCCGTCCCGCGCCGGCGAGAACGTGAGGCGCTTGCCGGCCAGGGGGACGGGGGCGGCCGGGGTCAGCATCGTCCCGTCGTCCTCGAGGATCAGGACGTTGCCCGCATCGAGGGCTCGTGCCGGAGCCACGACGGTGAGGGACAGCACCGCCGCCACGACCGGCAGCAGCGCAAGAGCTTTGTAGAGAGCGGAGCGCAAGGTGTTTTTCGGAACAGACGCCGGTCGCCGTGTCTTCGTACGCCGGACGGCTGAGCTTTCCAGCGCGGGTTTCACGGCCGAGCCGTCGGCGAGGCAGGTGCTCGGAGGAGCGTTCCGCCTCGGGCGAGCTTACTCGGGTGGTGCGCCTTCTTTCAAGCCACGTCCGCAGACGTAGAGCTCGGACGAGCCCTTCCGCGTGGTGTCGAGCTTCCGCGCCTTCACGGCGGAGAACGTCCGGCGGAGCTCCAGGATCAGCCCCTGGTACTCCGCGTCCATGAAGAGCTTCGCCAGGAAGATCCCGCCACCCGGGACGAGCCATGCCCTGGCCAGCTCGAGTGCCCGCTGGACCAGGGCCGCGTGGCGTGCGGAGTCGCTCGCCGCGATGCCGCTGAGCTTGGGCGCGAGATCCGACAGGACGAGATCGGCGGGTCCGCCGAGCGCGGCGCCGACCCGCTCGGCCAGGGCCTCGTCGTACACGTCGGCCTGCAGCACCACGACGTTCGAGCGCTCGACCTGCTCGGTATCGGCAACGTCCACGCCGACCACCCGCCCATGCGTCCCGACGCGTTCGGCACAGACCTGCAACCAGCCTCCCGGCCAGCAACCGAGGTCGACGACGCGCTGTCCCCGGCGCAGCAGCGAGAACAGGCCGTCGATCTCCTCGAGCTTGACGGCGGCGCGCGAGCGGAACCCCTCGCGCTTGGCGCGTCGGTACACGGCGTCCTTGCGGTCGTACGCGGGCACGGCCAACGTTAGCAGCACGCGCCTTCGCGGTGCCACTTTCCTTTTGGTCGGCGTCCGTTAGGGTGCGGCCTCCGCCATGCGCATGGATCTCGATTCGCTGAACCCACCGCAGCGCGAAGCGGTCCTGCACGGCGACGGTCCACTGCTCGTTCTCGCCGGCGCCGGCAGCGGCAAGACCCGCGTGCTCACCTACCGCGTCGCCCACCTGGTGTCCGAGCGCGGCGTTCGCCCAGAGCAGATCCTCGCGGTGACGTTCACGAACAAGGCCGCGAGAGAGATGCGCGAGCGTCTCGAGCGCCTGCTCGACGACGGCGTCCACGGCCTCACGGCGGGTACCTTCCACTCGGTCTGTGCACGCTGGCTCCGTCGCGAGGCGCCCAAGCTCGGCCTTCCGTCGAGCTTCGCGATCTACGACGACTCGGACCAGCTGGCGCTCTGCCGCCGTGCGCTCGTCGAGGTCGACGTGAGCGAGCATCTGCTCACCGCGGCCGCGCTGCGTGGCTTCATCGAGCGGCGCCGCAACGCAGCCGAGCCGCTCGACCGACACGAGATCCACGAAGGCCCGCAGCGCATGGAGGCACTGCTGCGCGGGGCGGCACGTTACGAGCAGCTCCTGCATCGCGCCGGCGCGCTCGACTTCGGTTCGCTGATCACCGCGATGCTCCGCCTCCTCACCGAGCAGCTGCCCGTTCGCGAGACGTATCGGACACGCTACCGCTACGTGCTGGTCGACGAGTACCAGGACATCAACCGCGCGCAGTACCAGCTGGTTCGGATGATCGCGGGCGGGCAGGGCAACCTGAACGTCGTCGGAGACGACGACCAGTCGATCTACGGCTTCCGCGGTGCGACCGTGCGCGCGATCCTCGACTTCGGGCGCGACCATTCCGACGCGCACGTCATCCGTCTCGAGCAGAACTACCGCTCGACCGGGAACATCCTCGCTGCGGCAAGCGCCGTGATCTGTCGCAACGCCGATCGTCACGGCAAGACGCTCTGGACGGAGAACGGCCAGGGCGAGCCGGTCACCGTCGCGACGCTGCCCGACGATCGCACCGAGGCTCGCTACGTCGCGAGCGACGTCGAGCGTGTGCTCGGCGCCGGCCGGGCGCCGTCCGATGTCGCGGTGTTCTACCGCACCAACGCGCAGTCGCGCCTGCTGGAAGAGGAGCTGCTGTTCCGCCGCATCCGCTACGTCCTGATCGGCGGGACGCGCTTCTACGACCGCAAGGAGGTCAAGGACGTCCTGGCCTATCTCCGGCTCCTCCTGAACCCGGCCGACGACATCAGCCTGACGCGGGTCATCAACGTCCCGACACGCGGCATCGGCGCCACGACGGTCGGGGTGCTCACGGATGCCGCCAGGGGACGCGGGGTGCCGGTCGCGACGATTCTCGATGACCTGGACGCAGCGAATCTCCCGCTCGCCAGCGCCAGCCGCAGCCGCGCCGGGGATTTCTGGTCGATGGTCGGCCATCTCCGTACGTCGCTGGAAGATCGCTCGATGGCAGACGTCATCGAGCTCGTCCTCGCCGAGACCGGCCTGCTGTCACGACTGCGCGCCGAGGGCACGCAGGAGGCGGAGGCGCGCGCCGACAACCTCGACGAGCTGATCGGCGCGGCCCGAGAGCTCGACGCGATGGGCGGGGCGCCGCGTGGGGCGAGTGCGGTGGAGGCGTTCCTCGAGCGGGCGGCGCTGGTATCGGACCTCGACGACGACGAGGAGCGGCGCGGCGCGATCAGCCTGATGACGCTGCACAACTCCAAGGGCCTCGAGTTTCCCGCCGTGTATCTGGTCGGGATGGAGGAGGGCGTCTTCCCGCACGCACGGGCGCTCGACGAAGGCGGTCTCGAGGAGGAGCGCCGGCTTTGCTACGTCGGCATGACCCGCGCCCGCGAGCGCCTTGTCTTGACGCGCGCGCGGCATCGCATCCTGTTCGGCGCGAGCCAGAACAACCCGCCGTCGCGCTTCCTGCGCGAGGTTCCCGCCGATCTGGTGCGGATGTTCGGCGTCGACGCGGACCAGCCACAACGCCCCCCCGGCAATGCGACGTGGGTCGAGCCGGTCGACGACGACCAGGCGATGCCGCTGCGGCGCACCTTTCCGCCTGCGAGCGTGTCGGTGCGCACCGAGCCGGAGATCGACTACAGCGCGAGCCAGGAGACCGAGAGCAGAGGGACGCTGCCGATCGGCACCCGCGTCCGCCATCCGCAGTTCGGCCTCGGCGTGGTCCGGCGGAACGAGGGCTCGGGAGCAGGCGCGAAGCTGACGGTGCAGTTCGAACGCGCCGGGCTCAAGAAGCTCATCGCGCGCTTCGCACCGCTCGAAGTGATGTCGTGACCCGAGGGATCAGGGCGGCCCGGCGGGCTTCTGCAGGGTCCGGTACGGGCTCTCGAAGGTCACGCCGGTCGACATGCCCTCTTCGTACGTCTCGTAGTCGAATCCGCCTTGCGGCGTGTACGCGAAGATCGGGGCAGTATCCTCCTGCGAGACCACCCGGAAGAACGGCCGCGTGACCAGCCACTCCGCGAGGTATCCGGCCGGAGCCACCAGGTAGGCGAGCAGGCGGAGCGGGTGCGCCTCGCCGTCGTCATACCGGCCCTGTGCGCGCGCGGGGGATGCCAAGCTCACGATCAGTGCGAGCGCCCCGAGCGCCGCGGTGAACCTCTCACGACCTCGACCAAGTTTCATAAATCCCCCTTCATACGATACTTCGCATATCAGGGGCCCGAGGTTAAGGACAACAGGAGCGCGCCGTGACGTCGATGCACAAGCCGAACGTGGTCAGGTCGCCGGACGAGGAGTCCGCAGCCGCAAACGACGTGGCACGGCGCAAACCGCCGTACGACCGGGTACGAAACGCGACCAGCTGGCGGCACCTGGCCCTCGGCACCTGGTCGGCGCCGGACAACCCCACGGTCTACGGGACCATCGAGGTCGATATGACCGAGTCGCTCGCCCTGATCGAGCGACTCCGGGCCAGCGACGGTCTCCACGTCACCGTGACCCACCTGGTCGCGAAGGCGCTCGCCCTCGGGCTCCGGGACCACCCGGACGGGAACGGTCTCATCATCGGCAAGAGGCTCTACAAGCGCGACGAGGTCGACATCTTCTGTCAGGTCGCGAGCGAGGATGGCCGCGACCTCTCGGGCGTGAAGCTGCTCGGCGTGGACCGCATGCCGCTGCGAGACATTGCGAACAAGCTCAACTCCCGTGTCGCCCAGCTGCGTGCGAGGAAGGATCGCGAGGTCGAGAAGTCGAAGGAGAGCCTCGCCCGCATCCCCGACTGGCTGATCGGGCCGGCGATGCGCGCGGTGGGCTTCTTCACCTACGATCTGGGCCTCGACCTGAGCCGGTTCGGGATCGCGTACGACCAGTTCGGCAGCGCGATGGTTACGAGCATCGGCTCGATCGACGCAGGCCTCGGTCTGGCGCTGGCACCGCTGGTCCCGTTCAGCCACGTGCCCATCGTGGTGCTGGTGAACAACATCCAGCGGCGACCCGCCGTGGTCGGCGAGCAGATCCTGATCCGGCCCATGCTCACGCTCGGATGCACGTTTGACCACCGGTTCATCGACGGCGTCACGGGAGCGCGCATCGCCTCCACGCTGCGGCGTGCCCTCGCACATCCGCTCGAGCGCCTGGTGTGAGATTCGGCGCGATCGCCGGATCGGCGGCGCTCGCGCTGGCGTTGACCACCGCGTGCGGCCCGCGGCGCCTTCCCGACGACGCAGCGGCTCGACTCGCGCTTGCCGTCGACGTCCAGGGCGTTCGGGGCGGGGCTGCAAAGGGGCCGACCGCCCTCGCGCCGGCGACCCTCGGTTTCGTCCAGCCGGCGACCCCGTTGCGCGGCGCGAACGGCCTCGCTTGCCTCGATCGGCACCTGATCGTCGCCGAGGCGCTCGGGGGACGGCTGCTCCGGATCGCCGCCGACGGCGGCTTGGAGTCGATTCCGCTCCCACCCGGCATGCGCGCGCCCGACGACGTGGCCGTCGATGCACTCGGCGACCTCTTCGTCGCCGACGCTGCATCGGGTGACGTCTGGCACCGTCACGCACGCGGCGGCGGCTGGGCAACGGTCGCTCGCGGGATTCCGGACGTGGCCGGCATCGCGGTCGACGCGAGCGGCCGCGTCTTCGCCGGGACGTGCGCTCGCGACGGCGCGATTCTCGAGCTGGACCCCGAAGGACGGGAGCCTCGGCGCATCGTCGCCACGGGCCTCGCGTGCCCCGGGACGATGGTCGCTGAGCCCGACGGCACACTCGTCGCACCGCTGCGCGAGGCAGGCTCGGTAGTTCGGATTCCCGTGAGTGGGGGAGCCCTGGCGACGGTCGCGGAAGGGCTGCGCGGACCCGCGGCCGTGGCGCGTGCTCCGGATGGAACGCTGGTCGTTATCGAATCGACGACGGGTGTGGTCCGGAACCTCGGGGTGTCGAGCGGCGCCACCAGCGACGCCGCAGAAGTCACCCGTCTCGCCCCGGGACTCGGCGGGTTCACCACCTGCGGCGAATCGGCGGTCACGTCCAACTTCCTCACGGGTGAGATCGTCGCGTTCAAGCCGTGGCCTTCGGGGTCGCGAATCCTCGCGCGTGGCGGACTCGCGGCGCCACGCGGGCTCGCGCAGTCCGGCGACGATCTGCTGGTCAGCGACGGCGTCTCGATCCGACGCCTGCGCGGCGGCAGAACGGAAGTCCTCGTCACGACCGCGGACGACTCGATGCCGCCGCCGTTCGCCATCGCCCTCGGCTCGGGTGGCTCTGCGTGGTTCACGGTTCCCCACCTCGGCGAGGTTCACCGCGTCGATCTTGCGGCGCGCACCAGCCGCAAGGTCGCAGGGGGCTTCGACCGGCCGACCAGCATCCTCGCGACTGCAGGCGGCGGGGTCGTGGTCGCCGACACGGGGGCCGGTCGCATCGTGCGCGTCGCGCCCGACGGCAGCCTCCAGACGCTCGCGAGCGGGCTCGTGAGTCCACTCGGGCTCGCGCTTCGCGGCGTTCAGATCCTCACCGTCGAGCCCACCGGTGGCCGCGTACTCGGCATCCGGGAGGGCCATCCGCCGACCCTGATCGCGACCGCACTCGCGGCGCCTGCCGGCGTCGCCGTCGACGCCGGCGGTCACGTTTTCGTCGCCGAGTCCCGCACGGGCTCGCTGTTGCGGATCGACGCCGACGGATCGCACCGCAAGATCGCGACCGGCTTCGCGTTCGGCGACGCGGAGTCCGACCCGAGCCCCATCGCGATGCTCGCCGCGACGGACGGCAGCATCCTCGTCGCGCTACCGACCGACGGCAGCATCACGCGGGTGAATCCATGAGCGAACAAGTGTCGCCGCTTCGACTGGCGGCCTGCTGGGCGGTTCATTTCTACACGGCTACGGGCGCCGCCACCGCGTTCGCGGCGCTGCTCGCGATCTCTGCCGGCGATGTGCGTACGGCCTTCTGGTGGCTCTACGTCGCGGTCGCGATCGATGCGAGCGACGGCATGCTGGCACGTCTCGCCGACGTCAAGCGTCACGTGCCCCAGTTCGACGGGGCGAAGCTCGACGACATCGTCGACTACCTGACGTTCGTCCTGGTGCCGATCGTGCTGATGGTCCAGACGGGGATGCTGCAAGGGCAGCTCGGCATCGCCGTTGCGTGCCTTGCGCTGCTCGCATCGGCCTACCGATTCTGTCACGCCGACGCGAAGACGTCCGACCACTACTTCACGGGCTTCCCGTCGTACTGGAACATCGTCGCGCTGTACCTGTACGTCTTCGGGACCGGGCCGACCGCGTGTGCCGTCGTGACGTTCGCGCTCGCGATGCTCGTCTTCGCCCCGCTGCGCTTCCTCTACCCGTCGCGCATGACCTGGATGCGAGCATCGACCATCGGCCTCGGGATGATCTGGGCGGGCGCGGTCGCGGTGATCCTGGTGCTCTTGCCGGAGCGCGCGACCACGGTCGCGGCGATCTCTCTCGCCTACCCCGCGTACTACACGCTGCTGTCGTTCTACGCGCAGCTTCGCGGCTGGTGACCGGTCAGGAGACCAACCACTCGATCAGCTTGCGAAGCTCCTTGTCGGAGAGGGCGGCCGCACCGGCCTCGCCGTCGCCGATCTTTCTGTGCCAGCCGTCCTCGCGCAGCGTGACGTCGAACCAGTCGGCACCCGTGGGATCACTCGCGTCGTACTGGATCACGGACGCAGCGGCGAGACCGCCGATCGGCACCGGACGTCCCCCGACGCTCTGCAGCGCGTTGACGACGACCTCGAGGCGGCGGTCGAGGAACTTGAGCACGAGTCTCGCTCCGTCGGGAACCTCGATGCCGCCGAGGTTCTTCGCGGTCATCGAGCGCTGGGCGCTGATCAGCGTCGAGGAGGCCTCCTTGTTGATGGCGTGCGCCAGACCTTCGAGGCGCTGGAAGAGCCCCTTCACCTCGCGGGCACGAATCGCGAAGAGCTCCTTCTCGCGATTGCCGCGCCGTGGGGCACGCGGCTGCGACTCCACCTTCTGCAGCGCCTTGTCGGCCATCGAACGGAACCAGTCGCGCATGAATCGCCTCGCGCCCCTTCTGCGCCACCGCGCGAAGCCAGGCTTCGGCAAAGTGGCCGCCAGCGGGCGGCGACTCTTTCACTGCACCTGCAGCCTGTCAACGAGCGTCGTCTTGAGCTGCTCGACGAGCCGCTGCGGCGGCTGCGGCTCCGGCTCCGGCTCCGGCTCGCCCATGAAGCCCTGCACGAGCACGCCGTTGAGCGCGCTCAGGACGAGGCCGGCGTGGAGCCCCGGGTCGACCTCGCGCGACAATGTCCCGCACTCCTGGCCGCGCGCGATCACGTCGCCCGATATCTGCTGATACAGGCGGTGGCGGTCGAGGATCCGTCCGAACAGCGGGTCGGGGCGCTTCTCCTCCCGCAAAAAAAGGCTCAGGAAGAATCGCGCCGAGAAGACGTTCTCCGTGACGAACTCGTAGTGGAGGTCGATCAACCGACGGAGCTGCTCGGGCTCGCTGAGCCCGTCGAGGTCGTCGACGTCGATCGTGTAGGGCTCGATCGTTCGCGACAGGACGGCCTGGAACAGGTTCTCCTTCGTCTCGAAATGCCAGAAGATCAGCGCTTTGCTGACGCTCGCCGCCTAGGCCACGCGAGACAGCGATGTGCTGTCGTAGCCATGGGCGGCAAAAAGCCTCGTAGCGGTCTCGAGGATCTTCGTCCACGCATCCATCGCTTCACCCGGGTGCGTAAAGATCCCCTGCCGACACGGGTTGTCAAGCGGTGAATTGCCCGCCGGCGGGGCGAAGATCCGCCCCGCCGGACCGGATCCTCACGCGGCCTCGGCGACCGGTTCGCTCGAGAATCCGAGCTTGTGACCGTCCCAGTCCACCAGCACCCGCGAGCGCTCGCCGATGTCCCCGGCCAGGATCCGTCGACCGAGCTCGGTCTCGACCTCCCTCTGCAGGAGCCGCTTGAGCGGTCGGGCACCGTAAACCGGGTCGTAGCCGAGATCGACCAGGTGCTTGGTCGCCGACGGCGACAGCAGCAGCTCGATGCGACGGTCGGCGAGCCGCTGGCGGATGCGATCGAGCTGGATGTCGATGATCTTGCCGAGGTGATCCCTCGTGAGGCCGTGGAACACGACGATCTCGTCGACGCGGTTGAGGAACTCCGGCCGGAATTGCTGGCGCAGAGCGTTCAGCACCTCCTCCTTCATCTCGACGTAGGCCGGCGAGCTCCGTTCCGCGAGCCCCGGGCCCCGCGACAGGATGAGTTGGCTGCCCGCGTTCGAGGTCATGATGATGACCGTGTTCTTGAAATCCACGGTGCGCCCCTGCCCGTCGGTGAGCCGACCGTCGTCGAGGATCTGCAGGAGGGCATTGAAGACGTCCGGATGTGCCTTCTCGATCTCATCGAACAGGACCACCGCGAACGGACGCCGCCGGACAGCCTCGGTCAGCTGGCCGCCCTCCTCGAACCCGACGTAACCCGGAGGCGCACCGATGAGCCGGGCCACCGAGTGCTTCTCCATGTACTCCGACATGTCGATCCGGACCATCGAACGTTCGTCGTCGAACAGGAACGCCGCGAGTGCCCGGGCGAGCTCCGTCTTCCCGACGCCCGTCGGGCCGAGAAAAATGAACGAGCCTATCGGGCGCTGCGGATCCCCGAGTCCCGAGCGCGCCCGGAGCACCGCGTCGGCAACTGCCCGAACTGCTTCGTCCTGACCGATGACGCGCTCGTGCAGGTGGTCTTCGAGGCGAAGCAGCTTCTGCGCCTCGCCCTCCATCAGCTTCGACACCGGGATGCCGGTCCAGCGTGCCACCACCTCCCCGATGTCGTCCGAGTCCACATGGTCCTTGATCAGACGCAGCGAACCCGGCTCCTCGCCGGCGGCGATCTGCTTCTCGAGCTCCGGGATCACGCTGTACTGAAGCTCGCTCGCCCGGGCCGGGTCGTAGTCGATGCCCGGACGGCGCACCTTGTCGCACTCGAGCCGCGCCGTCTCGAGCTTCTTCTGCAGGTCCGCGACACCGCCGAGGGCATGCTTCTCCTGCTCCCACTGCGCGCGAAGCCGGGTTTCTTCCTCCTTGATGTCCGCGAGCTCGTTCTCGAGTCGCTCGAGCCGCTCGCGCGACGCACGGTCGGTTTCCTTGCGCAGCGCCTCGCGCTCGATCTCGAACTGCATCGCCCGGCGGGCGACCTCGTCGAGCTCGGCCGGCATCGAGTCGATCTCGGTGCGCAGCTTGGCTGCTGCCTCGTCGACGAGATCGATCGCCTTGTCGGGCAGGAAGCGGTCCGTGATGTAGCGGTTCGAGAGCACCGCCGCGCTCACCAGCGCGCTGTCCTTGATGCGCACCTTGTGGTGCACCTCGTAGCGCTCGCGGAGCCCGCGCAGGATCGAGATCGTGTCCTCCACCGACGGCTGCTCGACCACCACCGGCTGGAAGCGACGCTCGAGCGCCGCATCCTTCTCGATGTGCTTGCGGTACTCGTCGAGCGTCGTCGCTCCGATGCAGTGCAGCTCGCCGCGCGCGAGCATCGGCTTCAGGAGATTCGAGGCGTCCATGGCGCCTTCGGCGGCACCGGCACCCACGACGGTATGCAGCTCGTCGATGAACAGGACGATGTTGCCCTCGGCGGACTGCACCTCCTTGAGAACCGCTTTCAAGCGCTCCTCGAACTCGCCGCGGAACTTGGCGCCAGCGACCAGGGCGCCCATGTCGAGCGCGATGATGCGCCGCCCCTTCAGACCCTCAGGAACGTCGCCGCGGGCGATGCGCTGCGCGAGCCCCTCGACGATCGCGGTCTTGCCGACGCCGGGCTCGCCGATCAGCACCGGGTTGTTTTTCGTGCGGCGGGAAAGGACCTGGACGGCCCGGCGGATCTCCTCGTCGCGACCGATGACGGGATCGAGCTTGCCGCTCTCGGCGAGCTTGGTCAGGTCCCGCCCGAACTTCTCGAGCGACTCGTACGTCGCCTCGGGGTTCTGGCTCGTGACCCGCTGGTTGCCGCGGACGGTCTGCAGCGCATGCAGTGCCTTGTCGCGGGTCAGGCCCGCTTCCTTGAGCGCGCCGGCGACCACGCTCGGGTCGGCGAGCATCGCGAGCAGCAGGTGCTCGACGCTGACGTAGTCGTCCTTCAGGCCCTTGGCGTCGTCCTGAGCCCGCTCGAGCAGCCGCGCGAGCCGCTGCGTGACGAAGACCTGGTCCGGGCTGCCGCCCCCCCCGGTGACCTGGGGAACCTTCTCGAGCGCCCGCTCGACGCCGTCTCGCATCGCCTTCGCATCGGCCCCGGCACGCGCCACGATCTTCGGTACGATGCCAGCCTCGTCGTCGAGCAGCGCGGCCAGCAGATGCTCGACGTCGACCCCCTTGTGGTGCCGGCGCCTCGCCAGGGACTGGGCCTGCCGCAGGGCCTCCTGGGACTTTTCCGTCAGGCGTTGCAGATCCATTTCCGAAACCCCCTCCGCCGCCGCCGTCAGGCACCGGCCCCGAGACGGTAACCACGATCTCCGTGCCTACAAGCACGCCGCTGCCCCAACTGGTGACGGGTGCGGCGTCGTGGTAGGGCCCGACCCAGCCATGCTCGCCGTCGCGCGTTTCGTCACCTCGCTCGCCATCGCCCTCTGGGGCTTGGCCATGCTGCTCATCGGAGTCGTCAACGGCGTTCCGCTGTGGATCGTGCTCGGGATCGTCGTGTCGGGGGTCGGACTCCCGTTCCTCGCGTCCCACCCGGCTGCCGCGCCGCGCCTGTACCCCGGGCGCGGAGGGATCGATCCTGCGGCGACCGCCGGGGGCGCACGAGAGGCGATCCAGCGGTGAGCGCGGATTCGGGCAAGGACAAGCTGGGAGAAAAGCTGCGCGACCTCGAGCACGCTCGTGAGGGCCAGTTCTTCGCGCAGCGCGACCGCGAGCTGATCGAACGGCTCAGGGCTCGCGGGGCCGGCTGGCACGCCGAAGTGGTCGATCTGATGGCGCTCGTTCAGGCGGTCGCGGACGGCACGGCACCGCTGGCCGCGGTCATGCCGAATGCCGATTTTCTCGACGATGCCGCAGCACGCGACCGCGAGTCCTTGAAGATCCCGGGGGTGCGGGCGGTCGAGGGCGGCGCGAAGTAGGTCCGGGTCGCGCAGTGTTCTCCGGGATCATCGAGTCACTCGGCCGCGTCGAGACGTTCGAACGGAGAGGCGAGGACGCGCGTCTCGTGGTCCGGCACGGCTTCGGCGACGCCGCGCTGTCGCTCGGCGAGAGCATCTGTACGAGCGGCGCCTGCCTGACGGCGGTGGCCTTCCCGCCCGGCACCTTCGTCGCCGACCTGAGCGCAGAGACCCTGCGCCGGACGACGCTGGGTGCACTCGCGCCGGGCGATGTGGTGAACCTCGAGCGCTCGCTGCGACTCGGCGACCGCCTCAGCGGGCACTTCGTGTTCGGCCACGTCGATGGTGTCGCTCGGGTCGAGTCGCTCGAGCCCTGCGGTGCGGGATATACGCTACGCGTGACGACGGACACCCCCCTCGCGCCCTACCTGGTCGACAAGGGCTCGATCGCGTTGGATGGCATCAGCCTCACGATGTGCGAAGTGCGGGACTCCTCCTTCGCAGTCGCCGTCATCCCGCACACCTTCGAGGTGACGACCCTGTCACGCCGAAGCGTCGGCGACCCGGTGAACCTCGAGATCGACATGCTCGCGCGCTACGCCCGCCGGGCCCTCGAGTTCGCGGCGGCGAAGGGCTGACACCCTCAGTCGGGCCCGGCAGCCATCGTCTCGCGAACCCGCTTCACTTTCGCGATCGCTGCGGGGTCGTTCTTTCGCTCCGCGGCTGCGAGCGCCCGCGCGACCTGCGCCTCGGCGCCGGCACGGTCCCCCCGCTCGCGAAGCTGCTCCGCGAGGAACAACCTCGCGCCCACGTATTCCGGGTCGATCTCGATCGCTCGCCGTACCAGTCGCTCCCCCTCGTCGGGATCGCCGCCGAGCAGGCCTGGTACCGAGCACAGGAACGCCCCCTTGCCGTGCAGCGCATCCGAGTAGTCGGGGGCGATCTCCAGCGTGCGATCGACCGCCTCGCGGATCTGCCACAACTTGACGAGGCTCGACAGCGAAGCCCCCGAGCGGCGCGCTTGCTCGCCCAGCGCACAGAACCGGGCGAAGTGGGCGAGGGCGTCGCGATCGTCGGCGGCGATCGCGCGATCCGCCCGGTCGAGGCTCAGCTCGAGCAGGGCGCCGGCTTCGGGTTCCGTCGCAGCCTGGCCGCGATGGCAGGTCCGGAGCGCTTCGCGCGACTCTGTCGTCCCGACGGGGTCCGACGGCAAGCCCAGGCACGGTTGCGCGAAGATCAGGGTGGCGGTCGCGATCGCGCATGCACGCAGAGTTCTGCGCAGGCCATCGCCTGCGGCGACCGGCCGGCTCTTCAAGCCTGGGCCCGGCTCATCGCTCCGAAGGTGAGAAAGTACCGTTTCGTCTCGTTGACCGAGAACCCGAACTGGGCGCCCCTGCCGACACTCCGGACCTCGGTGACCACCACCGCCCGGTCCCACGGTCGTCCCCGCACGGCCGCTGCGTATTCCGGTGCATCCGGGGGCGTGTAGCCGGTGACGTACGTCCATCCAGGGTGCAAGCGTTCGCCTGGCCGGACATCGCGCACGCGAACTTCCGAGCCATCCTCGCGGACGAGGACGTGATCACCGCCCAGGCGGACTCGTTGCTCGTCGACATTGCCCAGCTCGAAAAGCTCTCCGTCCTCGAGCTGGCGGATCGCGGTCATCATGCGGAAACCGAGGGCACCGTCACGGAATCTGGTCAGCACCGGCATCACCTTGCCGGTGAGCTTAACGATCTCCACCGGACCGTCGATAGTCTCGACGAGCGCGTCCGCGGCGAGTCGGCTCAAGGTCGGCGGCGGAGGTGGCTTGGGCTTTTCTTCGGGAGGCATATCGCAACAGGACCGGACGCACTCGGGACCTTCCGAGCTGTCGCAATCCAACACGTCACGCGGGGCCGATCAACAGCCACCGTTCCCTGACCCCTGTTCGGAATTGGCACGGAACCTGCTCGACTAGACGCGCGTCTACGGGAGGCATTATGGACACATCATATTCCGCGCCGGAGGACAACGTCGTCCGGCTCTTCGAACCGGACCTGATCACACCCGAGCAGCACCGGGATCGTGTCCAGGCCGAGTCCACCGATCGTCCGGAGATCCGCCTGATGCTGGCGGTGATGGAAGACGCCGTCGCGACGTATCAGCGGTTCGCCGCCGACCCGGGACGGCGCAACCAGCGCCTCTTCGAGGAGGCCGAGAGCTGGATCAACTCGACCGACACCTCCTGGCCCTACTCCTTCGAGAACATCTGCACGGCTCTCAAGTTCGAGCCCGAGTCTCTGCGTGGCGGGCTTCTCGCCTGGCGCAAGGAGCAGATGAACGGCCGCTCGGGCCTGTACAGGTTCCCGTTCCGTCGCGTCAACGGAAAGCGACACTCGATCACCCTGCGAGATCGTCATCTGCGCCAGTCGGCGTGACGACCTTCAAGCGTTCGGCTGCAGCAGGAACTTGAGCGCGCCGGCATGGCCGGCGCGCTCGAGAGCCTCGATCCCCTCCTCCAGGGGAGCGATCTGCTCCAATAGCGGTAGCACGCGCACTCGCTCCGCGGCGAGCGCCTCCAGAGCCGCGTCGACGCGACCACAACGTGAGCCGATGAGGGTGACCTCGTCGATCACGAGTGGTGAAAGATCGACTTCGTGCCGACCCGCGACCGTCGTCTTGAGCACGACCGCGCCCAGCGGTCGCACGGCGTCGATCGCGAGAGCGAGACCCGCGGGGTCGCCGCTCGCGTCGACGACGAGGTCGTAGCCACGCGGTCGAGGTGGCGGCGACACCGCGTTCAGGCCGAGCAGCTCCGCGACACCCCGCGCCCGGGGGTTGCGACAGAGCACCTCGACGCGGTCGCCGCGCGCACCGAGCGTCTGCGCGACGAGCAGGCCCAGCTTGCCCGCCCCGATGACCAGGGACCGACCGCCGGCGAAGGACGCCGTCTGGTCGCACGCCTCGATCGCCGCCGCGAGCGGCTCGGCGAACACCGCTACCGTATCGGGGACGGTATCCGGAACCGGATGGACGTTCTCGATCGGTACACGCACGATCTCCGCGAAGGCACCGTCTGCACCGAGGATTCCCATCACCGTCCGGGTCGGACAGTGTCGCGTCCGACCAGCGAGACAGTCGGGGCAGCGCCTGCACGAGAAGTTGATCTCGCCCACCACGCGTCGGCCGTGCAGCGATCCGGGCCCTGACACCACCTCGCCGACGAACTCGTGGCCGGGAATGCCGGTGAAGCCCATGTAGCCCCGCAGGATCTGCAGGTCCGTCGAGCAGATTCCGGCGAGCTTCACCCGGACCAGCACCGTTCCCGGGAGACACGCGGGATCCGGCGCGTCGTCGACGAGGCGCAACCGCGCTCCGTCCCAGATCAGCGCGCGCACGACCAGTTCTCGACGCGGTTTCGCGGGGCGGCGCGCTGCAGCGCTACTGCTTGACGAGTGAGCGCCTGAATCCCCGGTCCGCCTGATCGGCGATCGCGTCGGCCTGGTCCGCGAATCGTGTCGCCTGATCCGCGAGACGCTCCGCCTCCTCGGCCGCGCGTTCCGCGCGGGCCGCCGCACCCTCGGCGTCACCACCCGAGTACGCCGCCTGCTGCACCTCCGTCGCGGACTTCCATCGATCGCGCGGGATCTTTCCCTCGAAGCGGAGAAGCGAAATCTCGGGCGTCCCGAGGATGACCGCTCGGGCGAAGGCGTACATGCGGTCGTAGTCCGGATAGTACGTGCGAAGCTCCCACGAATACCAAGGGCTCCCCGTGCGGACACGCTGCATCTCCGCCGCGTACGGCATGCCGATGCGCCGCACGACGGCTCGCAGGGCCGAATCGGTGGCCAGCAGCTCCTTGAAGCTCCGCATCGACAGCGCGGTCGGCGGGCCGACGTCGCACACGTAGGGACGCTCCGGATCGATGTAGTCGCAGTCCCGTGCGATCGGCGGCAGGTCCTGGGCGTGGCCGACGCCGGGCGCAGCGGCGAGCAGGAGACCTGCGCAAAGTAGTCCGATTCGGGTCGTCTTCATCCTTCGCCTCCAGCCCTGCTCCAGCCGTTTACCCTCTTTCGTCAGCTAGGAGGAGCGCCTCAAGCGCTCGGCTCCCGACTTTTCGTGCCAGACGGCGGGAATCCGACTGACCCCGACGGCGGCCGCGACGCGGAGCGGTGGGGTCTCCGAAGCGCTCTCGTGGGTCGGCTCCGGCGCGATCACGGCATCGAGGCGCTCCAGCGTGGCCGCGATGCCCCTGGTGGCGCGCAGCATCGCACGGCGAAGGATCTTCGCCTCGGCGGGCTCCATCGCGCTCACGTCCAGACCACGGAGCGCGCGACTCAGCTTCCGCACGGCACGAAGTGCGTCGGCGCTCTGCTGCGGCGTTCGCTTCATCTGCTGGTGCCTGAAGCTGCGCACCGACAAGGACTCGAGGCGCACGCGACGCCACAGCGCCTGCATCGCCTCGGGCGTCTCCTGGCGTGCGATGCTGATGAGGATCTCGCGAGAGACGACGGCGCCGTCGGCGAAGTACTCCTGCTTCACCTCGCGCGGCAGTCGCGTGAGGGCAAGCGTGTTCGACACGTAGGGTCGGCTCTTGTGGATCACCTGCGCCAGCTCGGCGTGCGACAGTCCGCGCTCCGATGCGAGCGCGGACAGCGCCTCGGCCTCTTCGAGGGGCGACAGATCCTCGCGCTGCACGTTTTCTTCGAGAGCCACCTCGAGCAGATCGTCGTCGCTCAGAATGGCCGGCACGAGCCCCACGCCGGCACGCTCGGCCGCGCGCAGCCGACGCTCGCCCGCAATCAGCGTGTACCCACCGTCCCTCTCGCGACGAACGATGATCGGCTGAAGGATACCCCGCGCGCGAATCGACGCGGCGAGATCCTCGATGGCCTCGTCGTCGAAGTGCTGGCGCGGCTGCAGAGGGTTCGGCTTGATGACCGCGATCGGGACAGCAGCAAAGACGGTTCGGCGCCGGCCGATCACCTGTCCGGCAGCCGCGAAGTGCGGTGCTCGCAACCCCGTCGGCTTGGGATCGCCTTCCGGAGGGCTGTCCGTGAGCGATGCTGCTACCGCGGCTTCGGTCCCTGCATCGGCGGCAGGTTTCTGCCGATCCGACCACGACTCGTCGCCCACACCGCACCCCCTTCACCGCGCGCCGCCCGCGCTCCGGTGACCCCTAGTCGCCGGATAATCGGATACGCTCGGGACGACTACCCCCGAGGCCGGGCCCGTGTCAATCTCCAGGCCTTATCCGGAGTTTCAGGATGGCTTCAGGGGGAAGGCGCGGTCCGAACGAAACGAGCCCGGTCGACTCGGGGGCCGGCCGGGCTCGCTGCGCTCGATTCGTCGACGATCAGATCTTGCCCTGAAGCAGGAAGGCGATCACGAGTGCGTAGATCGCCAGAGCTTCGATGAAGGCGAGACCGAGGATCATCGGCGTCTGGATGCGATCGGCTGCGTTCGGGTTGCGACCGATCGACTCCATCGCTGCGGCGACGGCGCGGCCCTGGCCCAGCGCGGCGCCGATGGCGGCGCCGGCGATGGCAATGCCGGCCGCCAGCGCGATCATGGACGACGACCCGCCGCCCCCGGCCGCGTGCTCCTGGGCGAGTGCTACGTCTGCGCCCAGCGCCGCAAACAGAAGCGTCAGGAATGCTCCCAGAATGATCTTCGTGCCCTTGGTCATGGCTATTCTCCTTTCCCGCCCGGTCCCGTCCCCTTCGGGCACTCCTCTGTCCTCATCCTCTCCGCTCCACGCCCGGGATGGGGGACCTGCGTCGTGATGCACGCCGCCTGTCAGTGCGCGTGCTCCGCGTGCTCCGCGTCGTGATGCGCGACGGCGAGCGCGATGTAGATCATGCTCAGCAGGGTGAACACGAAGGCCTGGATCACCGCGACCAGCGTTCCCAGCAGGTAGAACACGACCGGGATGCCCACCTTGGTCAGGCCGGTGAAGATCTCGAGCACCAGGTGGTCGCCGAAGAGGTTGCCGAACAGCCGGAGCCCCAGCGACACCGGGCGAACGAGCGTCCCGACCAGCTCGAGCACGATCATGAGCGGTGCCAGCCAGAGGATCGGGCCCATGAAGTGCTTCAGGTAGGCGACTCCCTGCGCCTTGAATCCGTAGTAGTTGAAGGCCACGAACGAGACCACGCCGAGCGCGAGGGTGATGTCGAAGTCGCTCGTCGGTGGAGTGAAGCCGGGCAGCAAGCCCATGAAGTTGCAGAACAGGATGAAGATGAAGAAGGTCGATAGCAGCGGCACGTACTTTGCTGCGCCATGACCGATCACCGAGTCGCAAAGCCCGCCGATCGCCTCGACGAGCAGCTCGAACACGTTGCGCGCCGAGAGGCCCTCGTCGGGCACGACCGCCGAATCCTTGGCGAGCTCACCCCGCGCGCGGACTCCGAGCAGCAGCAGGATACCCATGATCAGCATTCCGATGGCGAAGTACTCCCAGTCGCCGTGGGGGATACCGATCAGTCCAGTCCAGGTTACGGGATGTTCCATGCAGGGCCTTCCTCGATCAACGGGCGCGGACAGCCGATCGGTTGCCGTAGCACGCGTCGATCACGATGGCGAGCAGCAAGCTGGTGGCGCCGGCCGCGAACGACATGGGTGCCAGGAGCGTCGTGGTGAGGCCGATCGTCGCGATCGCGAGCAGCAGCGTGAGCTTGAGGAGGAACAGCCCGATCGCGAAGCCAGGCCGGGGTCCGACACGCAGGACCAGCCCGACCGCCAGGTGCTGCAGGAGCAGGCTCGCGTACATCATGGCCGCTCCACCGAGTACCCCGGGCACCGACCCGCGGCCGCTCACCAGGACGATCCCGACCAGCCCCGCTACCACCACGACCTGCCACTGGCCTATACCGGCGGCCCGCAGCCGTGGCGACGCTCCATCAGGGGCGTCGCTCATCGCGGATCGTCTCGAAGCGCCTGGTCAGGGCGATCATCCGAGCGACCGCCGTGCCCAGGCCAGCAAACGTTCCGAGCAGCGTGAGCCAGGGCTCCGTGCCCAGCCACTCGTCGAGGTAGTAGCCGAGAATCAGTCCACCGATCACGGCGCTCGAGAACTCGAGTCCGAGAGCGGCCATCTGGACGGCCATCTGTCGCCGGCGCGCCGTCGACCTCTCGTCCGGCGTGTCGCTCACGCGCGCAGCGCCGCGCGCGCCCCCTCGACGATGCGCTCGACCTCGGCGGCACCGTGCGCGAGCGAGAGGAACCACGCTTCGAACTGCGACGGCGGGAGATACACGCCGCGCTCGATCATCGCGCGGAAGAACCTCGCGAAGGCCACCGTGTCGCTGGTGCTCGCCTCGGTGAAGTTGCGAACCTGGTCGACCCCGAAGAACAGCGTCAGCAGTGAGCCGACCCGCTGCACCGTCGCGTGTACCCCCGCGGACGCGATCGCGTCGCGAAGTCCGTCCGCGAGGAGCGCGGAGGTCTTCTCGAGAGCGGCGTACGCCTCGCCCGTCAGCAAGCCGAGTGTGGCGAGGCCAGCGCTGCACGCGACGGGGTTCCCCGACAGCGTCCCCGCCTGATACACCGGCCCAGCGGGTGCGAGGAGGTCCATCAGCTCTCCACGCCCGCCGACGGCACCCACGGGCAGGCCTCCACCGACGATCTTTCCGAGGCACGTGAGGTCGGGGGAGATCCCGTACAGTTCCTGCGCGCCACCGCGTGCGACGCGGAAGCCGCTGATCACCTCGTCGAAGATGAGCAGCGCGCCGGCTGCCTGCGTGATGCGCCGCACCTCTTCGAGGTACCCGGGCAGCGGCGGAACGACGCCCATGTTCGCGGCGATCGGCTCGAGGATGACCGCCGCGACGGGAGGACCAGCCTCGAGCGCTGCCCGCATCGCGTGCACGTCGTTGTATTCCGCAACACTGGTGAGCCGCGAGATCTCGGCCGGTACCCCCGCGCTGTCCGGGATGCCGAACGTGGCGGCACCTGATCCTGCACGAACCAGCAGGGGGTCGCTGTGCCCGTGATAGCACCCGGCGAGCTTGACGATGCGATCGCGCTTCGTCGCGGCACGGGCGATGCGGATCGCGGTCATCGTCGCTTCCGTTCCGGAGGTGACGAGCCGCACCTTCTGGATCGACGGAACCGCGTCGACGATGTGCTCCGCGAGTTGGACCTCGATCGCCGTCGGCGCGCCGAAGCCCAGACCGCGCGTCGCGGCTTCGGTCACTGCGCGAAGAACCTCGGGGTGCGCGTGGCCCGCGATCAGCGGACCCCACTCGCACACGAGGTCGACGTAGCAATTGTCATCGGCATCCCAGAGATACGCGCCTCGCGCGCGATTGACGAAGCAGGGATTGCCTCCGACGGCTTTCCACGCACGAACCGGGCTGTTTACGCCACCGGGAATGACGTCGATGGCGCGTGCCGTGAGTTTTGACGATGCGTTCTGCAAGTTGTGGTGCGTAAAAGGAAAACGACCAACGGCGGGCTAACAACGTCATGCGACCCGGTCAACCCGATCGCAGCGCGGATGAAATTGTCTCGCAAAAACAACCGGCTCGTCTCCCCTCCTTCTTTTCGTCTTGCAACGCCCGACAGGCCGGCGCTATGACCGCCCCCTCGCGCGCGTCAGGGCGCGCCACGTCTCTCGGTTTTCCAGACTTCACCAGTGACCGTACGCACGTGATCGCACCCGTCGGAGCAGCCTTCCGAGGGACGCCGGCGATCGTCCCCGCGACGTGAATCCGACCCTGCCAGGGGCGGCGCAACCGTCTGAAATTTCGAGAGAATCGTGCGTTTCCCACACCTGTGCATAAGCCTGTGCATAAGCCTGATCGGGGGGGTCGAGCCGCATGAGGAGCTGGCAGCACGCGCAGAGGTCGCTTCGCGAAACCTTGGGCGAAAGCACCTACGAAACCTGGATCAAACCGCTGCGGCTTTCGGCCTCACGCGACGGTCACGTGTGCCTCGATGCTCCCAGTAAATTTTTTCGTGACTGGGTAGAACGACGACATCTCGCGGCGTTGAAGGCGGCGCTGCGCGACGAGGTCCATGCGTCACCCGAGGTCGTCCTGCAGGTGAAGGCCAACGCGCAGGGCGAGCTCTTCGAGCCTGGCGAGCCTGTGGACCGGGATGCGAAGCCCGCGACCCGCGAGAGCAAGCCGACCATCGCCGCTCGTCTCGCACACCTCGTGCCACGGTACACGTTCGAGAACTTCGTGGTCGGGCCCAGCAACCAGCTCGCTCACGCAGCCGCACGCGCGATCGCGAACAACCCGGGGGCGGTCTACAACCCGGTATTCATCTACGGCACGACCGGTGTCGGCAAGACTCACCTCGTGAACGCGATCGGGCACGCGGTGTTCGAGAAGAACCCGTCCGCGAAGATCGTCTACCTCTCGAGCGAAGCTTTCGTGAACGAGCTGATCACGTGCCTGCGACACCAGCGCATGGACGAGTTCAAGAAGCGCTTCCGCAGCGTGGACGTGCTGATCGTCGACGACGTGCAGTTCCTCGCCGGGCGGGAGCGCACCCAGGAGGAGTTCTTCCACACCTTCAACACGCTGCACGAGGCGCGGAAGCAGCTCGTCCTGACATCGGACAAGTTTCCGAAGGACATCCCGGACCTCGAGGAGCGACTGCGCAACCGGTTCGAGTGGGGGCTCACGGTCGACATCCAGGCCCCGGACACGGAGACCCGGCTCGCCATCATCCAGCAGAAGGCCGAGGCGGAAGGCCTGACCCTCTCCTCGGACGTCGCGGCCTACATCGCCGACGAGGTCGTGAACAACGTGCGCGAGCTCGAGGGGGCGCTCACGCGCCTCGGAGCACACGCGTCGCTCTCACACAGCCAGATCTCGCTCGAGTTCGCGAAGGACATCCTCCGCCCTCTGCTGGGGGACCGCCGCAAGCAGCCCACGACCGCCGACGTGCAGCGCGTGGTGTGCGAGCACTTCGGACTCTCGCTCAACGACCTGAAGTCGAAGCGGCGCACGCAGAACCTCGTCGTTCCCCGGCAGATCGCGATGTTCCTGACCCGTCGGCTGGTGAACATCTCGTTTCCCGCGATCGGCGAGCAGTTCGGCGGCCGCGACCACTCGACGGTGATCCACGCGAACAACTCGATCACCAGCCGGCAGACCTCGGACGCTACGCTGCGTGCGATGATCGAGCGCCTCGAGCGCACCATCGTGTCGCGCCGGAGCGTTTGATTCCCTCGACCGGGGGGACAAGCTGATCGCCACCTGTGGAGATCCGGTTCGCCGCTTCGGGGACAAGTCGGGGAGCGCGGTTCGGCCGCCGGGTGAGGCGATTCACGGAGCCGTTTTTCGACAGGTGATTTCTTCGGTGCCTGGCGGACTTGACCCGGTTATCCCGGTTCTCCACAACACCTACTCCTACTGGTCTTTTATAGTCCTACAAAGAGAACAAGACAGTGTCCGCGCCAGGAGAGGTAGGTCGGACGTCGCAGCGTCGTCGTGATGCCGGGAGTACGTGATGGAATTCTCGATCGACCGTAACGAGTTCCTGCAGAGTCTGGCTCCCACTCAAGGGGTCGTCGAACGACGCAACACGCTGCCGATCCTCGCCAACGTCCTGCTCGAGGCGAAGACAGATCTGACCGTGGCAGCGACGGATCTGGAGGTTCACATCCGTCGGCGCTGCCACGCGAAGGTGAAGAGCGCAGGGGCGGCGACTGTAGGAGCACGCAAGCTGCACGAGCTGGTGCGCGAGCTGAAGCCGGGTGAAATCACCGTCCGATCCCTCGAGAACCAGTTCGTCGAGGTCGTTTCGGGACGTTCGCGGGTGAAGCTGGTCGGTCTTCCGGCGACGGACTTTCCGGCGTTTCCGCACGGTGACGAGAAGATCAAGCCGATGTTCGCCCTTCCTGCCGAGACGATCGCGACGATGATCGATCGCACGCTGTTCGCGGTTTCCACGGACGAGACGCGAGCGCACCTGGGAGGGGTCTACCTCACCTCGAGCGAGAACGCGCTCCGTTTCGTGGGCACCGACGGCCACCGCCTGGCTCTCGTCGATCAGCCCGCGAAGGATGCGCGCCCGTTCGAAAAGGGCATCATCCTGCCGCGTAAGGGCCTCGCAGAGCTTCGCAGACTCCTCGATGGGGTGGAGGGAGCCGTCCAGGCGACGGTGTCGCCCAACGCGCTCCGTGTGCAGCAGGGCGACGTCGAGATCGTCATGCGTCTGATCGACGGTGAGTTCCCGAACTACGAGCAGGTCATCCCGAAGGCAGCGAAGTCGAAGATCACCGTCGACAAGCACGAGCTGCTGTCGGCACTGCGCCGCGTCTCCGTCGTCGCCAGCGATCGCGCTCGGGGCGTGAAGCTGCACGTCTCCGACGGGCAGCTCGCGATCTCGGCGAGCAGCCCGGATTTCGGCGAGGCGAGCGAGGAGATCGAGGTGGCCTACGCGGGCGACGCTCTGAGCGTCGGATTCAACTCGCGCTACCTGACTGACGTGCTGGCCGTGCTGCCCGAGGAGCAGCGTGTCGAGATCGGTCTCATCGACGGTGCGAGCCCCGGCGTGATTCGTGCCGAGGACGACGAGTCGTACAGCTACGTCGTCATGCCGATGCGCCTCTGAGCGCCCCTCCGACGCCGTCTCAGAGACCCTGCCGGGGGCCTTCCGGCGGTCGTCGCGGAAGTGCCAGGACACGCTTTCGCCGGGAGCTTTCGTCTGCTAAGTTCCATCCATCCCGGGCGGTGCGCAAGTGCCTGATTTTACTATGGAATCTACCGAACCACCAGCGACTCCGGCGGCCGCCTACGGCGCCGAGCAGATCAAGGTCCTCGAGGGTCTCGAGGCGGTTCGCAAGCGCCCCGGCATGTACATCGGCGATACGGCCGAACGGGGCCTGCACCACCTGGTCTACGAGATCGTCGACAACGCCGTCGACGAGGCGCTGGCGGGGTACTGCTCGACGGTCTCGGTGGCGATCCACGTCGATGGCGCGATCACCGTGATCGACGACGGGCGCGGCATCCCGGTCGACATTCATCCGAGCGAGGGCGTCTCGGCTGCGGAGGTCGTGCTCACCAAGCTGCACGCCGGCGGCAAGTTCGACAAGAACTCGTACAAGGTCTCGGGCGGCCTGCACGGTGTCGGCATCTCGGTGGTGAACGCGCTGTCGGAATCGCTGGAGGTCGAGATCTGGCGTGATGGGCACGTCCACTTCCAGCGGTATCACCGTGGTCACCCCGACGCGCCGCTGGCGAAGATCGGGGCGACCGAGCGGCGGGGTACCCAGGTCACGTTCAAGCCGGACACGCTCATCTTTCCGTCGACCGAGTACAGCTTCGAGGTGTTGTCGCAGCGGCTCCGCGAGCTGGCCTTCCTGAACCGCGGCCTGCGCATCTCGATCGAGGACAAGCGCAACGGACGCGAGCACGAGTTCCACTACCCCGGGGGCATCGCCTCCTTCGTCGAGCACCTGAACTCCACCAAGACGCCCGTTCACAACGACGTGATCTACGTCATGGGAGAACGGGACGGCGTCACGATCGAAGTAGCCATGCAGTGGAACGACGGGTACGCCGAGACGCTCTACTCGTTCGCGAACAACATCAACACGCACGAGGGAGGGACCCACCTCTCCGGCTTCCGCGCGGCGTTGACGCGCACGATCAATCTGTACGCGGTTCGCGGCGGCTTTCTGAAGAAGGAAGGTGAGACCCTCGAGGGCGACGACGTCCGCGAAGGCCTGACGGCCGTCGTCGCGGTGAAGGTTCCCGAGCCCCAGTTCGAGGGTCAGACGAAGACCAAGCTCGGCAACAGCGAGGTGAAGGGTTTCGTCGAGAACCTCGTGAACGAACGCCTCGGCAGCTACCTCGAGGAGCATCCCGCGGACGCGAAGAAGATCGCGGCGAAGTGTGTCGAAGCCTTGCGCGTACGCGAGGCGACGCGCAAGGCGAAGGACCTCGCTCGACGCAAGGGGGCGCTCGATTCCGGCTCGTTGCCGGGCAAGCTCGCCGACTGCCAGGAGCGTGATCCGACGCTCTCCGAGCTGTTCATCGTCGAGGGCGATTCCGCCGGCGGATCCGCAAAGCAGGGCCGTGATCGGCGGAACCAGGCCATCCTCCCGCTGCGCGGCAAGATCCTCAACGTCGAGAAGGCCCGCTTCGACAAGATGCTGTCGTCGCAGGAGATCCGCCTGCTGATCACTGCACTGGGGATGGGCGTCGGCAAGGAGGACCGGGACCTCGGGAAGCTGCGCTACCACACGCTCGTCATCATGACCGACGCGGACGTCGACGGGAGCCACATCCGCACGTTGCTGCTGACGTTCTTCTACCGGCAGTATCCCGAGCTCATCGAGAACGGGCACGTCCTGATCGCGCAGCCGCCGCTCTACAAGGTCAAGAAGGGCAAGGACGAGCGCTACCTGAAGGACGAGGCGGCGCTGGAGGATCACCTCATCCAGCTGGGCAGCGATCAGGTACAGGTCGTCGGCTCGGGCGGGGGCGTGCCGCTGGCCGGTGAAACCCTCGCCAACGTGCTGCGGCGCTTCTCGCACCTCGACCGGGTGCTGGGCGTGATCGAGCGGGGCCGGCGGAACCGCGAGGTCGTGCTCGCCGCGGTGCGCGAGGAGCGGCTCGTTCCGGAGGCGTTCCGCGACGCGGAGACGCTCACGGAGATCGCTTCGTCGCTGGAAGCAACACTTGGCAAGGACGTCGAGATCGCACCCGTCAAGGTGACGATCGAGCGGAGCGGCCAGGAAGTGCCCGTGATCGAGGTCGAGACGCAGCGCGAGACGACGAGAGAGAGAACCGAGCTGACGCTCGAGTTCTGTGCCTCTCCGGAGTTCGAGGAGGCGCGGCGCCTGGCCAGCAACCTCGCCGACGCGGGACGGGCACCGTTCGCGGTCGTTTCCGGAGATCAGCGGATCGAGACGCCGACGTTGCCCGCCGCCGTCCGTCACATCATGGCCAACGCCCGCAAGGGGCTCGAGATCCAGCGCTACAAGGGTCTCGGCGAGATGAATCCCGAGCAGCTCTGGGCGACGACCATGAACCCCGACACCCGCACGCTGCTGCAAGTGAGGGTCGAAGACCTGCCCGAGGCAGACCTGATCTTCTCGATGCTCATGGGTGACGCCGTCGAGCCCCGCCGCAAGTTCATCGAGGATCACGCGCTCAGCGTGAAGAACCTCGACGTCTAGCGGATGCGTGCGAACGACCAGATCCGCGCGCGGAGCGCGCGGCCGGGCCCAGCGAGCGCGGCGAGCGAGACTCAGCGCCGCATCGCCGTGTTGAGCGAGGGGGCGCGTGTCCCCTCGCTGGGATGAGCCTCCGTATGTCGACGCGCGTTCTGGTCAGCATCGAAGACGAGATGCGTCAGTCCTATCTGGACTACGCCATGAGCGTCATCGTCGGACGCGCTCTGCCCGACGCGCGCGACGGGCTGAAGCCCGTACATCGTCGCGTGCTCCACTCGATGAACGAGCTCGGGGTCGACTGGAACCGCCCGTACAAGAAGTGCGCTCGTATCGTCGGTGACGTCATCGGCAAGTACCATCCGCACGGCGACACGGCGGCCTACGACACGCTGGTCCGGATGGCCCAGGACTTCTCCCTGCGCTACCCCCTGGTGGACGGCCAGGGCAACTTCGGGTCCGTCGACGGCGATACCGCCGCAGCGATGCGCTACACCGAGGCGCGCCTCGCGCGCATCGCGTCCGAGCTGCTCGCCGACATCGACCGCGAGACGGTCGACTTCATCCCGAACTACGACGACTCCGAACGCGAACCGGCGGTGCTGCCGGCGAAGATCCCGAACCTGCTGCTGAACGGCGCCTCGGGAATCGCGGTCGGCATGGCCACGAACATCCCGCCGCACAATCTCCGCGAGGTCGTCGACGGATGCATCGCCCTGCTCGAGAATCGACATCTCAGCTCGCTCGAGCTGATGCGCTACATCCCGGGTCCTGACTTTCCGACCGGTGCGTTCATCTGCGGCAGCAGCCCGATCCGCGACGCGTACACGACCGGCCGCGGAATCGTGCAGATGCGTGCCAGCGCAGAGATCGAGGAGGATTCGAAGACCGGGCGCGAATCGATCATCGTCGACGCGATTCCGTACCAGGTGAACAAGGCGCGCCTCATCGAGCGCATCGCCGAGCTGGTCAACGACAAGAAGATCGAGGGCATCTCGGATCTGCGCGACGAGAGCGACCGGCACGGCATGCGCATCGTGATCGAGCTCAAGCGCGACGCCGTCGCCCAGGTGGTGCTGAACCAGCTGTACAAGCTGACGCAGATGCAGGAGTCGTTCGGCGTCAACCTGCTGGCGATCGTCGAGGGACGCCCCAAGCTGCTGACCTTGCGCGACGCGTTGCAGGTGTTCCTCGACCACCGCCGCGAGGTGGTGACCCGCAGGACGATCTACGATCTGCGCAAGGCCGAGGAGCGGCTGCACATCCTCGAAGGGCTCAAGATCGCGCTCGACAACCTCGACGCGGTGATCGCGCTCATTCGCGCGGCCGCGAGCCCGGCGGTCGCGAAGGCCGGCCTGTGCTCGCAGTTCGCGTTGTCCGAGGTGCAGGCACAGGCGATCCTCGACATGCGGCTGCAGCGTCTCACGAACCTGGAGCGCGACAAGATCCTCGAGGAGCACCGTGAGGTCACCGAGCTGATCGCACGGCTGAAAGCCATTCTCGCGGACCGCGGCGAGGTCGACAAGATCATCGCCAGCGAGCTCACCGAGGTCCGCGACCGCTATGGCGACGAACGCCGCACCACGATCATCGAGGGCAACGACGACATCTCGATCGAGGACCTCATCCCGCGCGAGGACGTCGTCGTGACGGTCTCACACGCCGGCTACATCAAGCGCATCGCTGCGAGCGAGTACCGCGCGCAGCGTCGTGGTGGCCGTGGAAAGGTCGGCGCCACGGCTCGCGAGGAAGACTTCATCGCGAACATCTTCGTCGCCTCCACGCACGACACGATCCTCTTCTTCACCAGCCAGGGGCGCGTCCACTGGCGCAAGGTGCACGAGATCCCGCAGGGTGCACGTGCGTCGCGTGGCAAGGCCGTCGTGAACCTGCTGCAGCTGGGTCCCGAAGAGCAGATCACCGCGTTTCTACCGGTCGCCCGGTTCGAGGAGGGGAGACACGTGTTGTTCGCGACCCAGCGAGGCACGGTGAAGAAGACCGAGCTCATGGCCTACGCGAACCGTCGTGCCGCCGGCATCGTCGCGATCGGCCTCGACGAGGGCGACAGGCTGATCGGCGTTCGACTCGTCGAGCTGGGTCAGGAGGTCCTGCTGTCGACCCGCAACGGCAAGGCGATCCGGTTCGCGGAGAGCGACGTTCGCGCGATGGGCCGGTCGGCGGGCGGTGTGCGGGGCATCTCGCTCGAGGACGACGATCAGCTCGTGGCGGTCGACATCCTGTGGCCCGGACGGATGATCCTGTCGGTCTCCGAGCGCGGGCAGGGCAAGTGCACCGAGCTCGAGGAGTACCGGGTCACGGGCCGCGGCGGCAAGGGCATCTTCACGATGAAGGTCACCGAGAAGACCGGTGCCGTCATGGGGATCGTGCAGGTGTCCGGAGACGACGAGCTGATGCTGGTGACCGATCGCGGACGGCTGATCCGCATCCGCGTCGCCGATATCCGCATCGCCGGTCGCAACACGCAGGGTGTGAAGCTCCTGGACGTCGACGAGGGCGAGAGAGTGGTCAGTCTCGCACGCGTGGTGGAGAACGATTCCAGCGAGACGCAGGCGGGGGCGGAAGGAGCGCCGGAGACCGGCGGCGATCCGGAGGCGGACCCGCAGTAGCACCTGTCAGGATGCGAGAGTGGTCCGCGCGCTCATGCGCTGCGGGACGGCGAAGAAATCGGACGTGACGATGCGCGCCTCGTCGAGCCCGCGCACGTTGGTCATTCGCCGCCACAGCTCGTGTCCGAAGTCGAGCCACCGGCCCCCCCAGTGGACGAAGAACTTCAGGCGCTTGATCGCGTCGTCGGTGGTGAACGTGCGCTCGCAGACGTCGATGAAGTTTCCCAGGGCGCGTGCGTACTCGGCGCCCTCGGCGAAGCCGTCGGCGGGTGCGACGTCGCCGTCGCGTCCCGCGGGAGGCGGGAGGCCCAGAGCTTCCGCGATCTGCCAGTGGATCCACGGGCGCGCAACCGACGCACGGCCGATCATGACGCCGTCGCAGCCCGTCTCGCGCAGCAGCGTCAACGCGTCGGCGGCCGTCTGGACGTCGCCATTGCCGACCACGGGAACGCGGACGGCGTCGCGGACGCGAGCGATGTACTCCCAGCGAGGGGTCCCGCGCCGCCCCTGGGCCGCGATCCGTGGATGGATGGTCAGCCACGCCGCGCCGGCGGCCTCCAGCATGCGCGCGAAGTCGACGAGGTACTCCGGATCGTCGGAAAGACCGGTTCTGAGCTTGACGGAAACCGGCCACGGCGAATGCTTGACGGTGAGCCGGACGACCTGCTCCGCGTAGGCGGGGTCTCCCATCAGAGCCACGCCCCAGTTGTGCTTGAGGGCCTGGCTGACGGGACAGCCCATGTTGATGTCGATCGCGGCCGGCCGCATGCGCTCGAGCTTGTGCAGCGAGGCCTCGATGAAGCGCTCCTCGTTCGCCAGCAGCTGGGGAACGAGCGTCTCGTGGTCGACGAACGCCGTCTCGGGACGGTCGCCGATGCGCTCCGTCGGCAGGCGGCGCGACGACAGCATCTCCGTGAAGAGCAGGTTCGTCCGGCCCTGCGGGACGTAGGCGGAGACCGTCTGGCGCAGTGCCGTGTGCGACAGGCCGACCATGGGCGCCAGGAAGCACGGAAAGTCTACGTGGAGACCGCGCTCACGCAACGCGTTCCAGCGCTCGGACGGGGCGAAGGCTTGCGACACGCGCTGGCTTCCGGGTGTCTCGGGGCTTTCGGCGGGGTCGCCGCTGCTCCGTCGTTCGGTTTGCGCTACTTGGTCGGGGGTCGCGCCGACTTCCGCGCCGACTTCTCGTCTTCCCGCTGCACGAGGCGGGTGTTGCGTCGCGCCTCGTTATCGCGTCGCAACTCGCGAACCTTGTCGCTGTAGGAATCGCGGATCTTGCCCGTCCCGGGCTCGTAGCGGCTCGGGCGGACGACCGGGTTCCACGGATCGATCGACGGATCCATAGCCCGCGAGTCCAGTGCATTCTTGAGCGGATCGGACGCCCGACGGTCGAACGAGGTCTTCGGCAAGCGCCCGAAGGACATGCCGCGGTCCGGATCCAGATCGACGTCCGGGGGCAGACTGCCGGACCCGGCCACCGCCGCGCGCGGTGCAATCAGGAGCGCCACGAGAGCGAGCAATGGAGCGAGTTCGCGAAGATCGGTTCTCAAGCAGCTTCCTTCCGCGGGACCCCGAGCGACGACGGGCCTTCCAAGACTAGGGCCCTGCACGAGGTACCGCAAGCGGCAATCCTTGCCGGGGTCGCGCAAATTGAATCCGTCGACCGGGGAATGCAGGATCCCGCCATGCTCTCCGCGGTCAGTGCAGCCTCCCAAGCCACGAATCCCGACGAGGCCGCGGCGGAAACCGTTCGCGGGATCCGGGCCGATGCCGCAGGCGCCACATCTGCTGCGCTCTTCTTCGCGACCCCCGGACACGGGCCCGACTACGGCCGCCTCGAGCGAGGGCTGCGCAGCGCGATCCACGGGCCGGTGGTGGGGTGCAGCGCCGCGGGAGTCCTCTCCCGGGCGGGCGAGGTCGAGTGTGGCCCCGGCGTCGCGGCTCTGGTGCTGCGCGGCGACTTCGCCGCGCAGCAGTTCTTCGTGCCCGCGTTGCGCGGACGCGCTCAGGAGGTCGGGCACGAGATCGGCCGCATCGTGACGACCGTCGAGCGTCTCCCGCGGACGGTTCTGCTGCTCGCGGACAGCTACAACCTCGCCCCGGACGAGCTGCTGGCCGGCATCGAGAGTGCCGCACCGGGGACGGTGGTGGTCGGGGCCGGCGCCTCCGAGGACGGGTCCGTCGGCGAGGCGGCGGTCGTGGGGCGATCCACCACCGCGAGCAACGCCGTCGCGGGTCTCGTCTTCGGCGGGCTGACGGTCCGGACGGTGGTGGTCCAGAGCGCAGCCCCGGTCGGCCGCTGGCGGGTCGTGACGCGCGCCGAGGCGAACCGGATCCTCGAGCTCGACGGCAGACCTGCGGCGGACGTGTACCTGAGCAGCCTACCGGAGATGCTGCGGGCCGACCCGCTCGAGGCGATCCGCCGCACCCGTGCAGCGATCGCCGAGCCCGGTGCCACGGAGCCGGGTGCGCAGCACGTCGTGCGCCGCTTGCTCGGCGCGGACTCGGAGAGCGGTGCCCTGGTGGTCGGGGACGAGGTGCTGCCCGGATCGCAATTCGCGATCGCGGTGTCCGACGCCGTCGAGGCGCGGCAACGCTTCGCGCGTGCCCTCGACGCGTTCGCACAGGGCACGCGGCCGGCGGGTGTTCTCTACTTCGACAGCGTCGAGCGCGGCGAGGCGCTGTATGGCATAGCGGATCTCGACAGCGCCTATCTGCGACAGGTGCTCGGCGACGTGGAGTTCGCGGGCTTCTTCTCCGGGGTGGAGATCGCGCCCCTCGGCGGACGGAACCGCTTCCACCAGGCGTCCGGCGTGCTGGTAGGCTTCTGCGAAGGTTGACCGAATCGAGGAAGGAGTCGGACGTGCGCGTCGTTGCCGTACCCGTACTGCAGGACAACTACAGCTATCTGATCGTCGACGAAGACGAGCGCGTCGCCGCCGTGGTCGACTGCGCCGAGGTCGAGCCGGTACTCCAGGCCGCGCGCGCGGAAGGCGTCACGGTGACGACCGTGCTGTCGACGCACCACCACTACGATCACGTCGGCGGCAACGAGGAGCTCGCCGGGAAGATCCCGGTGCGCGTGTACGGGAACGCGGACGATTCCGCACGAATTCCGAAATTGACGGACGGGGTCCGCGAGGGCGATGCCGTGCGCTTCGGTCGGCTGCAGGCGGAGGTGCTGTTCATCCCGGCGCACACCAGCGGGCACATCGCGTACCACTTCCCGCGCGAGAAGGCGGTGTTCACCGGCGACACGATGTTCGCGGCCGGCTGCGGGCGGCTCTTCGAGGGTGACCCCGCGCAGATGATGAAATCACTCGCCAAGATCGACGCGCTGCCCGAGGACACACGCGTGTACTGCGGCCACGAGTACACCGTGAAGAACCTCGAGTTCGCGCACATGCTCGAGCCCTCGAACGCGGCGATCGCCGACAAGCTGGCGTGGGCGAAGGCGCGACGCGCACAGGGCCAAACGACGGTTCCGAGCACGATCGGCTCCGAGCGCGCGACGAACCCGTTCCTGCGGACCGGGAGCCCGGAGCTGCGCGACTCCGTGCGACGGCGGATCCCGTCGGTCGGCGAGGACGACGTGCTGATCTTCGGCGGGACGCGCAAGCTCAAGGACGACTTCTGAAGCGCGTCTCGGCAGACGAGGCGGTGGCGAGCATCCCGCCCCGGGCGCGCGTCGTTCTGCCGCACGGCGGCATCGAGCCGCGCTCGGTGTACGATGCGCTGGCGGTGTCCCGAGGACATCCGGACGCGCCGCCGACGCTCTACACGGGTCTCCAGTTCGGGGACTACGGCTTCCTCGGGCCGGGACTGTCGGGCGAGGAGTCGGCGATCGGCGGTCTGGGACCGGGATACCGGTTCGTCACCTGGCAGGTAGGGCCCGCCGTGCGGCATATGGCGCGCGCAGGTCGCATCGGTGTGCTGCCGCTGCGCTTCCGCGACATCCCGCGCACGTTCGGCCCGGGCGGGCGTCTCGCGGCCGACGTGGCGGTGATCCAGTGCGCACCGCCGCGCGACGGCAAGGTGAACCTCGGCGTCTCGTGCTCGATCTTTCCGAGCGTCGTGGCCGCCGCAGACCTCGTGATCGCGGAGATCCATCCGGACATGCCGCGGACTGCGGGCGAGACCGATCTGCCCGTGAGCGCCATCGATCTGGCCGTCGAGGCGACGGCCCCGCTAGGCACGCTCCCACGAGCGAAGCCGGACGCGATCGACGAGCAGATCATCGCGTACGTCCGGAAGCTCATCCCGGACGATGCCTGGGTGCAGCTCGGCGTCGGTGCGATTCCGGACTCGATTCTCGGACGCCTGCACGAGCATCCGGGCATCAAGCTGCACTCCGGCATGCTCACCGACCCGCTGATCGAGTTCCTCGACGGAACCGGCCGGGATACCCGCGTGGTGACCGGTGAGGTCGAGGGCTCGCACGAGATGTATGCACGCGTGGCGGACGATCCGCGCGTGACCTTCCACCCGACCACGGTGGTTCACGACGTGCCGCACATGGCAGGGCTCGATCGCTTCGTGTCGATCAACTCCGCGATCGAGGTCGACCTCGATGGCCAGGTGAACGGAGAGACGATCGACGGCGCCCAAGTGAGCGGGGTCGGCGGTAGCCTCGATTTCGTGGAGGCGGCGCGCTACTCGCGCGGCGGAAGGTCGATCATCGCCTTGCGGTCCACCGCGAAGGGAAGATCGCGCATCGTCGACCGGCTCGAGGCGGGCACCGCGGTCACCGTCCCGCGACACGCCGTCGACGTCGTCGTCACCGAGCATGGCGTCGCGGAGCTCGCGGCGCTCGACCTGGCGGGACGAGCGGAGGCGCTGATCGAGATCGCCGATCCGACGGTGCGCGGAGAACTGCGCGCCCGCCTGCACGAGCGCCGGCGCGGAGCCCAGCGCGCCTGACACGGCCCGGGAACCTGCCGAGGAGAGACGGATGGCCGAGATCGAGATCAGTCACGAGCAGGGTGTCTGCACGATCCTGCTCAATCGCCCGGAGCGCCGCAACGCCCTCACCATTGCGATGATGGAGGACCTCGGCGCGCAGCTGGCGCGCATCGCCGCCGACGACGCGGTCCGCGTGGTGATCCTCACGGGCGCCGGCAAGGTCTTCTGCTCGGGGCTCGACCTCGCCGCGATGGGTGCGTCGCCGACCGAGCCCGCGCTCGAGGCCGCGCTGATCGAGAAGGTCCTCGCTCCGCTCGAGCGCCTGCCCCAGCCGACGATCGCGGCGATGAACGGCGACGGCCTCGCGGGAGGCTGCGAGCTGGCCTTGCACTGCGACGTGCGGATCGCGACCGCCGAGACGCGGCTCGGAATGCCGGTTGCCCGGATCGGCATCGTCGTCCCCTACCCGCTGATCCTGAAGCTTCTCGAGGTCGTGGGGAGTACGGTCACCAGCGAGCTGCTCCTCACGGCCGAGCCGATGAGCGCGGCGCGCGCGCGCGAGCTCGCGATGGTGAACCGTGTCGTCGAGGCGGGTGAGCTGATGCCGACCGCGCGGCGGATGGCGGAGACGATGGCCGCCAATGCGCCGCTCTCGCTGCGCGCGATGAAGCAGGCGATCCTGGCCGGTCGGGCGCAGCGGGCCTTCGACCCGCCGCCCGCCGTGCGCGCGGCCGCGGAGCGCGCGCGCACCAGCGAAGACGCACGCGAGGGCCTCGGCGCGATCAACGAGAAGCGCAAGCCCCGCTTCCAGGGCCGTTGAGCGGGCTGCCGCGCGCGGCTCGCCAGCCGGTCAGCCGCGCAGGAGGCGCTGCAGCTCCGCCGGGTCCGTGACCGGCGCCGAGCAGGCGAAGTCGCGGCACACGTAGGCGGCCGCGTGTCCGTCGATGGGGGCCTTGTCGCGCAGCACGATCGGCGAGGCGGCCTCGGCCGCGTCCGCTGGGTCGGCGATGAATACGATCGCGTTCGGGAGGTAGACGGCGTGGGCGGCGCGCTCGAGCGCGCGGGTCTCGGGTGCGGACCGCGGCCCGGCGATCACGACGTCGACCGGGCCGCGAACGAAGTCGTCGAGCACGCCGAGGAGGTACGCCGTCCCGAAGGGCTGCTTCTCCATCTGCGCTCCGAAGAGGCGCAACGCCCGCTCGGCTACCGCGCGCATCCCGGGATCGTCGTCGAGGTCGGCGAGCCGCAGCAGGACCTCGATGGCGACCGCATTGCCCGACGGAAGCGACCCGTCGAAGAGCACTTTCGGGCGGTCCACGAGGCGTTCGTGACCGCGAGCGGTGAAGAAGAACCCGCCCGCTTCGTCGTCGGCGAAGTCGCGCAGCAGGATCTCGGCGAGGCGTCGTGCGGTGGCGAGGTGACGGACGTTGCCGGTTGCCGCAAAGAGATCGAGGCACGCGGTGGCGAGGAAGGCGTGGTCGTCGAGGTAGGCGGGATGGCGCGCGACGCCGTCCTTCCAGGTGCGCAGGAGTCGGCCGTCGGCACGGGTCAAGTGTGCATCGAGGAAGTCCGCTACGCGCACGGCAGCGTCGAGCAGGTGGCGATCGTCGAGCACTGCGGCGCCGCGAGCGAAGGCTCGAATCGCGAGAGCGTTCCAGCTCGTGAGGATCTTGTCGTCGAGACCGGGCTGCGGGCGCTGGTTGCGCGCCGCGAGCAGCGCGTGCCGACCGCGCTCGAGAACGGCGTCGGTGTCGCTCGGGTCCCGGCGAAAAAGTCGGCCGAGCTCGTCGCGCGTGAGTGCGACGTGCAGGATCGACTTGCGATCGCTGTGCCCCGGCTCGGCAAAGTTCCCCACCTCGTCGACCTGGTAGTAGCGACAGACGATCTCCGCGGTCTCGGGGTCGAGCAGCTGCCGGATCTCCTCGATACGCCAGAGGTAGGTCTTGCCCTCCTCGCCCTCGGTGTCCGCGTCCTGCGAGCTGTACAGGCCGCCTTCCGGGTGCGTCATCTCGCGCTGCAGGTAGTCGAGCGTTCGCCGCGCGACGTCGCGGTAGAGCGGATCGCCGGTCGCGAGGAACGCGTCGAGGTAGAGCGGTACGAGCTGCGCGTTGTCGTACAGCATCTTCTCGAAGTGCGGGACGAGCCACTGCGCGTCGACGGAATAGCGGTGGAAGCCGCCGCCGAGCTGGTCGTGGATCCCGCCACGGGCCATCGCCGTCAGCGCGCGCGTGACGACGTCGAGGAGCTCGCCGCGACCCGTCGCATGCCAGCGGCGAAGCAGCAGCGCGAACGCCGGGACGTTCGGAAACTTGGGTGCGCCGCCGATGCCGCCGTGGTCGGGATCGCAGTGCTGCAGGAGGCGCTCGGCGCCACGGGCCACGGTGTCGGGGTGGACGGCGTCCGGCTTCGGCTCGAAGCGCGACAGGCGATCGAGGCCGGCCATGAGTTGCTGCGTCGAGCGCGCGACCTCCTCGCGGCTGTCGCGCCAGGCGCGCGCGAGTGACTCGAGAACGCGCGGGAAACCGGGCCTGCCGTAGCGGTCGTCGGGCGGAAAGTACGTGCCGCCGTAGAACGGCTCCCCGTCCGGGGTGAGGAAGACCGTGAGGGGCCAGCCGCCGGACCCCGTCAGCATCTGGACCGCGTTCATGTAGATCGTGTCCAGATCGGGTCGCTCTTCGCGATCGACCTTCACGCTGACGAAGCTCGCGTTCATCAGGGCCGCGGTCGCGGGGTTCTCGAACGACTCCCGCTCCATCACGTGGCACCAGTGGCAGGCAGAGTAGCCGATCGAGAGCAGGATCGGCTTGTCTTCGCGACGGGCGCGCTCGAGCGCCTCGTCTCCCCAGGGGTACCAGTCGACCGGGTTGTGCTGGTGCTGCCGGAGATACGGACTCGACTCCGCGGCGAGGCGATTCGCGCGAACGCTCATGCATTTACGTTATCGGGATCCTCCACGCCGCGCGATGGTCTCGTCCCGGCTGGCGCGGCGTCACGCCGCGGGCGGTCCGTCGAGTACGTGCGCCAGCACGAGGGCGTTGAAGAGGAGATCCCAGCGCCCGAGCTTCGCGTAGCCGTCGAGATCCTCCTCGCTCCAGCCGAAAGGCTGGCGAGCGTTCTCCCAGAGCTCGACGGCCTTACCGGAGACGAAGTACACCTGCCGCGCGCTCGTCGTGCTCATGGCGAAGCTGCCGGAGAGGCGGCAGACTCAGGCCGGATGGGGGACCGAGGAGGTGCCGGCGCAATCGACGCGGGCGCCATCGAAGCTGCCGCGCAGCTTCACCTGACCGCTGTTGATCATGTGGGTGACGGTGGCGACGACCTCGTTCTCCGACTGCGCGAAGTCGGAGACCGCCGTGACCAGCTCGCGAAGGGTGACGGTGAGCGCCATGGTAAATCCTCCTTGGCGCGCAGATTAGCAAGCTACGTACCAGATCGTCGTCGGGCTAAGACGGGGCTCGCAGCCAAGGTAGGCAAGGAGTTGGAGAACGCCACACGAGGCGCGGCAGCTTGTGCGCAGCCGTACGTTGTCGTCGCTGCGCCACGAAATTGACGGGTTGGCCGGAGATCGGCCCGGGACGCGGCAGCAGGGACGCGCCGCCCGGTGACGCGGCGCGTCCCCGGGCGGCGCGAGTGCGTCACGAGTGCGTCAGCTGAGCTCCTTGCTCGAGTAGCCGAGAATACGGCGGGCGACGATCAGCATGTTGATCTGCTGCGTGCCCTCGAAGATGTCGTTGATCTTCGCGTCGCGCATCCACTTCTCCAGCAGAAGCTTGCGCGAGTAGCCCAGCGGCCCGAGGAACTCGACGGCCTTCTGGGTCACGCGGGTGACGGCGAGACCGGCCTTCGCCTTCGCCATCGACGCCTCCAGGTTGTTCCGCTTGCCGCGGTCCATCATCCAGGCCGCGCGCCAGGTCAGGAGACGGGCGGCCTGGAGGTCGCTCTCGATCTCCATGAAGTCGCGCTCGAGGGCGGTGAGTGTCGACTGCGCTGCGCCGTAGCGGATCTTGACCCCGGCCCGCTCGAGCGCCTCGCGTGCGAAGTCGAGGGCCGCGCGGCCGATGCCGAGAGCGCTCGCCGCGACCAGCGGACGCGTCGCGTCGAACGTCGCCATCGCGCCCTTGAACCCCTCGTTGCCGGTCTGCACCTCGGCGGAGCCGAGGATGTTGTCGAGCGGGATCCGGCAGTCCTCGAACACGATCATCGCCGTGTCCGATGCGCGGATGCCCATCTTGTTCTCGACCTTGATGACCTTCATTCCGGGGGTGTGTGCGGCCACGACGAACGACTTGATGCCGGCGCGCCCGGCACTCTTGTCGACCGTCGCCCAGACGACGACGAAGCCGTCCGACTTCTCCGCCGCCATGAGGCCCGACGTGCAGTAGATCTTGGTGCCGTTCAGCACCCAGTCGTCGCCGTCGCGGACCGCGGTGGTCTGCAGCGCGGCGCTGTCCGAGCCGCAGTGCGGCTCGGTGATCGCCATGGCGCCCCACTTCGGTGCGCCGTCCTTGAAGGGTGCGAGGAAGCGCTGCTTCTGCTCCGCGGTACCGGCTGCGAGCACGGCCGCGCCGCCGAGACCCGGGTTCGGGATGCTGAGGTAGAGGCCGGCGTCTCCCCAGGAGAGCTCCTCGATGCTGACGCACGAGGCGAGATTGGACTCTCGCGGGCCGCTCGCGGCAGCCTTCTTGTCGGCCTCGCGGTCGCTGCCGAACGAGCTTCCGGCCGAGAGCTTCCACATGGTCTCGAGGAACTCGGTCGGCTTCTCGTGCTCGCGCTCGTCGTACTCGCGCGAGATCGGGCGCATCAGCTGCTCCCCGACCATGTGGATCATCTCGCGCGACTTAACAATGTTCTCGGAAAGCTCGAAATCGATCATGGTCGTACCTCCGCGATGCGGTGCTTCAAACGATCGCCATGCCTTCGAAGGAGGTGAAGCCGCGCGCGTTGCGCAGCCAGAGCTCCACCGGATGGTCACGCACGTAGCCGTGACCGCCCAGCACCTGGACAGCGTTGTCGGTGATCTTGAGGCACGCGTTGCTCGCGTAGCGCTTGGCCAGCACGCACTCGCGCGTCGCCTCCTTGCCCTGGTCGAGCATCCAGGCGGCCTCCCAGAGCAGCAGGCGTGAAGCGTCGATCTCGATCGCCATCTCGGCGAGGATGAACGCGATCGCCTGCTTCTGGGCGATCGCGACGCCGAACGCCTTGCGCTCCTTCGCGTAGTCGCGCGCGTAGTCGAAAGCGGCGCGCCCCATGCCGAGCGCGAGCGCGCCGAGCGCGATGCGCGAGCGGTTCAGGATGCGCGCGATCGCCGCCGCGTCACCGATGCGTGCCGAAGCCGGAACGACGACGTTCTCGAGCCCGACCTCGTAGGTTGCGAGCGCCTTGACGCCCATGTTCTTCTCGCGCTCGCCGATCACCACGCCATTCGCCCTTCGCGGCACCAGGAACGCGGCCGGCTCGTCTCCGAGCTGCGCGACGACGAGGATGGTCTGAGACTCGTCGGCCAGCGGAACGAAACACTTGGCGCCGTTGAGGACGAAACCCCCGTCCTTCGCGGCCGCGGTCGTGGTGAATCGGGTCGTGTCGAAGTCGAAGCGCGGCTCGACGACGGCCGCGGTCGCCACCTGGTGACCGAGAGCGAACGGTGGCAGCACCTGCGCGATCTGCGGGGGGGTGCCCGCCTCGAGCAACGGATAGACCAGCAGGCGGGGCGTGAGGAGGTGCAGCGCGATCGCGAGATCGCCCCAGCCGAGCTCCTCCGCGACGATTGCACCGGTCACCGCGGAGCGCGTCTCGCCGAAGCCGCCCTGCTCCTCGGGGATGGCGGAGTGGACGAGGCCGAGCTCGAAGCCCTTCTCCGCGAGGCCCGCCGGGATCTCCCCGCTCTCGTCGCAGTCGCGTGCGATCGGGCGGATCTCGCCCTTGGCGAAGCTCGCGACGGTGTCGTGGATGAGCTTCTGGTCCTCGGTCATCTCGAGGTCAAACACGTTGTCGTCCTCCTGAAACGGGCGCGCCCGCCGTGCCCCCGGGGATGGTGAGCCAAGCGAGGAATTGCTCGACATGGCACGCGAGCGTCTTCGTCAAGTCGATGCGCTCCGGATCCTGGTAGTACTGGATCTCCGCGCCGAGGATCCCGGATACGAACTGCACGGCCGCGGTCGGCACGTCGACGTCCTGCCGAAAGGCGCCGCGCTCCTGGCCTTGTCGCAGCAGACGGCGGTGGAAGCTGCGGAAGCGGTTGAGCATCTCGCGAAACTCGGCCGACAGGGAGGCGTTGGTGTCCAGAGCCTCGACCATGAGCGTGAGGATGAACCGCCGGTGGTTGTCTTCGCGCGCGTTCAGCGCGCAGATCCGGGCGATCTCGCGCAGCGCCTGTGCGGGGTCGGCCAGCTGCTCGACGCGGCCGAGGACGTGCTGCTCGAAGGCCTCGATGCGCTCCTTCACCGAGGCGAAGAGGAGCTGCTCCTTGTCACGGAAGTGGTAGTACAGCGCCCCTTTGGTCACGCCGGCGGCCCGCGCGATGCGGTCGATCGAGGTGCCCGCGTAGCCGTAGCGCGCGAAGCAATCGATCGCGGTCGCCATGAGGCCGGAGCGGCCCGGCTCGGCGCGACGCGACCCACTCCCCGAGCCGATCATACTGAACGTTTAGTATTCGGTGCCTCGCCGGGTGTCAAGGCCGGTCCTGTTTGAAGGCCGCGGTCGGTGCCCTTACTCAGGAGCACGCGGCGGGGGCCCGTCCCGCTCGGCGTGAACCCGAGGGGGAGCCGTGGGCAAGGTCGGAGAGGCGTTACGCCAGCAGAGGGAGTCGCGAAGCCTATCGCTCGAGGACGTGCGCAGCGCCCTGGGAATCCCTCTGCACTACCTGCAGGCGATGGAGAACGGAAAGTCGCGGCTCGTCGCGGACGAGTTCTACCTGATCCCCTTCCTGCGCCGGTACGCGGAGTTCCTCGATCTGGACCCGGCCGTGGTGGTCGCGCAGTTCCTCGGTGACACCGTCCGGGACGAGAGCCGTGCGGGAGCGGGCAAGGGGGTCGAGACTGCTCAGCCCAGCCAGTGGCTGTGGGTCGCGATCGGGGCCGCGGTCGTCGTGATGGTCGCCCTCTGGTTGATTCTCGGACGCGGCTGACACCGTAGCGGCTTCGCCCGCCTCGGAGCACGAGCCCGGGCGCGCCGGGGTCGCGAAACGCACGTCCGCGTCCCTCACATGAAGACGCCGCCGTCGATGCGTCACCTCACATGAAGACGCCGCCGTCGATGCGCAGGATCTTCCCGGTGATGAAGCTCGCCTCGCTGGAGGCGAGAAAGACGGCCGCGGCCCCGATGTCCTCCGGCTGGCCGATGCGCCCGAGGGGGATGGTGTTCACCACGCCCTCCCCGAGCGTCGCCACGAGCCGGTTCCCCATGTCGCTCGCGACCATGCCCGGGGCGATGCAGTTGACGCGCTTGCGCTCCGGCGCGAGCTCCTTCGCGAGCACCTTGACCAGTGCGTTCGCCCCCGCCTTGGCGACGTAGTAGGGCGCGCCGTAGGGCGCGCAGAGGTCCGCCCCGATCGACGAGACGACGATCACGTTCCCCTGCGCGCGCAGCAGCGGTACGCCTGCCTTGCACGTGAAGAAGACGCCGTTCAGATCGACGGCGAGGACTTTCGCCCAGTAGCCCGGGTCCGTGTCGACGACCGACGCCGTGCGCGAGGCAACGCCGGAATTCGCGACGACGATGTCGAAGCCGCCGAACGTCTTGCCGGCCTCGGCGAACATCGTCTCCATGGCCGGCCATTCGGCGACGTCGCCCTGGTAGATCTCGGCACGGCGGCCGAGGGCCCTTACCTGATCTGCCGTTTCGCGGGCGGCAGCCTCGTCGCGCCGGTAGTTGATCGCCACGTCGGCGCCTTCGCGTGCGAACGCGAGCACGATACCGCGGCCGATTCCCCGCGACCCGCCGGTCACGATCGCCGTCCTGCCTGCCAGCTTCATCCTGCCCGTATGCCACGGGCCTTCCCGGCCGGAAAGCTCAAGGCAGGCGTGCATGGGGACGATAGACGGTCTGTGATGGAAGCGGGCGGAGGCGAGAGCGAGCGACGTTACCGGACCACCCGCGCGCGGCGCGTCGTGCGACCCAGGTCGGGTGCGACGGTGCGCCCCGAGCGGCTCGAGCCGGCGCTGCTCGGCGACGACGTGGAGGCGTTCCGTGCCGGGCTGCGGGATCGGGTCATCGGGCAGCAGCCCGCGGTCGACGCGGTCACCGAGGCTTACCAGATCTTCCGCGCGGGGCTCTCGAGCCCCGATTGCCCGCTCGGATCCTTCCTCTTTCTCGGGCCCACCGGCACCGGCAAGACGAACCTGGTCGAGGCGATGGCCGACGTCTGCTTCGAAGACCGGCGCGCGATGCTGAAGATCGACTGCGCCGAGTTCAGCCACAGCCACGAGATCGCGCGGCTCGTGGGCTCACCCCCGGGCTACCTCGGACACCAGGAGACGAACCCGTATCTCTCGAGCAGCAACGTGCTGCGCTACCAGACGGCCGACTGTCCGTTCACGCTGTTGCTCTTCGACGAGATCGAGAAGGCGAACGACGCGCTCTGGCAGCTCCTGCTCGGCGTCCTCGACAAGGCCCGACTCACCCTGGGCACCAACAAGGAAGTCGACCTCTCGACCTGCTTCATCTTCCTCACGAGCAACATCGGCAGCCGCTCGGTCAGCGAGATCCTCGCACCCCCGCTCGGCTTCGCGACCGGCAGCAGCGAGCCCGATGCACGCGTGCACCAGCGCATCGAGGAGGCCGTCCTCTGGAAGGCGCGGCGGACCTTCTCCCCCGAGTTCCTCAACCGGCTCGATCACCAGATCGTCTTCCATCGGCTGAGCTCGGCACAGCTCGAGCAGATCCTCGACATCGAGCTCGGCAAGATCGCGCACCGCCTCGCGCGGCGCGGCGAGCCGATCGGCTTCACCTGCACGCCGCGCGCCCGGCAGCGCCTGCTCTCGGAGGGCACCGACCCCGAGCACGGAGCGCGGCCGCTCAAGCGCGTGCTCGAGCGGCGCATCGTCTTCCCGCTCGCCCGGCTGATCGCGTCGCGGCAGCTGTCCGGCGGCGAGTGCGTGAGCATCGACTGGCACGAGGACGCCGCCGACGCCGAGTTCAACCTCACCGCCGGCCGGCACATGATCGCGCGCGCGGGCTGAGCGCCGGCCCCGGGATTCGCCCGGGCGCTGGATGCCGAGCGCGCGGTCTGCTCAGTGCGCCGCGGTCGCGGCCCGGCCGGCGCGGGCGCCCACCGCCTGCCGGTTGGCGGCCCGTCCCAGGGCGGCGGCCAGGTCCGGCGTCTCCGGTGCGTCGCTCGGCGTGCGCGCCAGCGCGTGACGCAGACGCTCCTCGGCCTGGCGCGCGCGCGCGACGTCGATCTCCTCGGCGGACTCGGCGGAATCCGCGAGAACCGTGACCAGGTCGTCGAGCACTTCCAGGACGCCGCCGCTCACGGCGACGTAGTGGTCCGCGCCCTTGGTCCTGTAGCGCAGCTCGCCGGTGCCGAGTGCCGTGAGGAAGTTCACGTGTTCGGGCAGAACGCCGAACTGGCCGAGGACGCCGGGCGCGTAGACCTCCTCGATGTCGGTGTCGAGGAGCTGCCTCTCGGGCGTGACGAGCAGAAGTCGCATGGCGGTGGGGATCCCCGGGGACGTCAGGCAGCGAGACGCTTCGCCGCGGCGATGGCGTCGTCGATCGTGCCGACCATGTAGAACGCCTGCTCGGGCAGGTGGTCGTGCTTGCCGGACACCAGCTCCTTGAAGCCCTGGATCGTATCCGCAAGCTTGACGTACACGCCCTTGGTGCCGGTGAAGGCTTCCGCGACATGGAACGGCTGCGAGAGGAACTTCTGGATCTTGCGGGCGCGGGACACGGTGAGCTTGTCGTCCTCGGAGAGCTCGTCCATGCCGAGAATGGCGATGATGTCCTGGAGGTCCTTGTAGCGCTGCAGGATTTCCTGCACTTGACGCGCGACCTGGTAGTGCTCCTCGCCGACGACGTTCGGGTCGAGGATCCGCGACGTCGAGTCGAGCGGATCGACGGCAGGGTAGATGCCCAGCTCGGCGATCTGGCGCGAGAGAACCGTCGTCGCGTCGAGGTGGGCGAAGGTGGTCGCCGGCGCGGGGTCGGTGAGGTCGTCGGCGGGGACGTAGATCGCCTGCACGGACGTGATCGAGCCCTTGCGGGTCGTCGTGATGCGCTCCTGCAGTTCGCCGAGGTCGGTCGAGAGGGTGGGCTGGTAGCCGACCGCGCTCGGCATGCGGCCGAGGAGGGCCGACACCTCGGAGTTCGCCTGCGTGAAGCGGAAGATGTTGTCGATGAAGAGGAGCACGTCCTTGCCCTCGTCGTCGCGGAAGTACTCGGCGACGGTGAGAGCAGAAAGCGCGACGCGGGCGCGCGCTCCGGGCGGCTCGTTCATCTGACCGAACACGAGCGCCGCCTTCGAGATGACGCCCGACTCCTTCATCTCGAGCCAGAGGTCGTTGCCCTCGCGGGTCCGCTCGCCGACGCCGGCGAACACCGAGTAGCCGCCGTGCTGGCGCGCGACGTTCGCGATCAGCTCCTGGATGAGAACGGTCTTGCCGACGCCGGCGCCACCGAAGAGGCCGATCTTGCCGCCGCGGGCGTAGGGCGCGAGCAGGTCGACGACCTTGATGCCGGTCTCGAACGCCTGGACTTCGGTCGCCTGGTCGGTGAACTCGGGCGTCTCACGGTGGATCGGGTTGCGCTTCGTGGTCGCGATGGGGCCGGCCTCGTCGACGGGCTGCCCGATGACGTTCATGATGCGGCCGAGGGTCGCCTCGCCGACCGGAACCGAGATGCCGGTGCCGGTATCGATCGCCTCGAGGCCGCGCACGAGTCCCTCGGTCGCGTCCATGGCGACGCAGCGCACGGTGCGCTCGCCCAGGTGCTGTGCGACCTCGACGATCAGGTTGCCGGGCTCGTCGCCCAGGGCCGGATTGGAGATCTTGAGCGCGTTGTAGATCGGCGGCAGGTTGCCGCTCTCGAACTCGACGTCCAACACCGGGCCGATGACCTGGGTGATGCGACCAACATTCTGCGTAGACATCCTAGCTGTTCTCCGTCGTTATCCGCCCGGCCCGCGGAGCCGTCACTAACCTTTGAGCGCCTCGGCGCCGCCGATGATCTCCATCAGCTCCTTGGTGATCGCCGCCTGACGGGCACGGTTCATCTGCAGGGTGAGCCGCTCGATCATCTGCGAAGCATTGCGCGTCGCGGAATCCATCGCCGTCATCGCCGCCGCCTGCTCGCTCGCTCCGGCCTCGAGCAGCGCGTGCAGGATCCGGACCTCGACGAGGCGCGGCAGCAGGTAGCCGATGATCTCCTGCGGGCTCGGCTCGAACACGTAATCCAGGGCCGTCTGCTCGTGGTCGTCTCCGGCCGCGTGCCGCTCGAACGGCAGGAGCTGCTCGACCGTCGGCACCTGCGAGAGAGCCGAGCGAAAGCTGCTGTAGAGCACAAAGATCGCATCGAACTCGTCGTCCACGAAGCGACGCACGGTCTCGCGGGCGAGGTCGCGGGCGACGTTCGACGCCCCGAAGACGCTCGGCATCGCGTGCTGCGCGATCGTCGGACGGCCGCGCCTGCGAAGGTGGTCGAGACCCTTGCGGCCGATGCCCTCGAAGCTGAGGTCGAGGCCCTGACGCTCCGAGATGAAGGTCTCGAGAGTGCGGTTCAGATTGGAGTTGTAGCCGCCGCGAAGCCCACGGTCGCTGGTCACGTGGATGAGCAGAACGCGCTGGTTCGTCTCCGGCACGCGGAGCAGCGGGTGAACGTCGTCCGGGAGCCGCCGCACCAGGTGCGTGACGATGGTCTCGAGCTTCTGTGCATACGGGCGTGCGGCGATGGCCGCGGACTGCGCGCGACGCAGCTTCGCCGCGGCGACCATCTTCATCGCCTTGGTGATCTGCTGCGTGCTGCGCACCGTACCGATGCGCTTCCGGATGTCCTTGAGGCTCGCCATCTTACTTGACGAAGACCTGCTTGAACTCCTCGACCGCGGTGGCCATGCGCCGCTTCAGGTCGTCGCTGAGCTCGCGCTGCGCGGCGATGTCCTTGAGGAGCTGGTGGTGCTTGCCCTCGACGAACACCAGCAGCTCGCGCTCGAAGTGGCCGATCGACGGCAGCGGGACGTCGTCGAAGAAGCCGTTCGTCGCGGCGAAGAGCACCAGGACCTGCTTCTCGACCGGCAGGGGCTCGTACTGCTTCTGCTTGAGGATCTCGACCATGCGGCTGCCGCGCGCGAGCTGCTTCTGGGTCGCGGCGTCGAGGTCCGAGCCGAACTGCGCGAAGGCCGCGAGCTCACGGTACTGCGCGAGGTCGAGGCGCAGGGTGCCGGCCACCTGGCGCATGGCCTTGACCTGTGCCGAGCCACCGACGCGGCTGACCGAGATGCCGGGGTTCACCGCGGGACGGACGCCCGAGTAGAAGAGGTCCGTCTCGAGGAAGATCTGGCCGTCGGTGATCGAGATGACGTTGGTCGGAATGTACGCCGAGACGTCGCCGGCCTGGGTCTCGATGATCGGCAGAGCGGTCAAGGAGCCGCCGCCGCGCTGCTCGGAGAGCTTCGCCGCACGCTCGAGGAGCCGCGAATGCAGGTAGAACACGTCGCCGGGATACGCTTCGCGACCCGGCGGACGGCGAAGCAGCAGCGACAGCTGGCGGTAGGCGACGGCCTGCTTCGACAGATCGTCGTAGATCACCAGGGCGTGCTGGCCGTTGTCGCGGAAGTACTCGCCCATCGCGCAGCCGGAATAGGGCGCGATGAACTGGAGCGGCGCGGACTCGGAGGCGGTCGCGGCGACGACGATCGTGTACTCCATCGCACCGTAGCGCGAGAGCTTCTCCACGACCTGAGCGACCGTGGAGCGCTTCTGCCCGATGGCGATGTAGATGCAGGTGACGTCCCCGCCGCGCTGGTTGATGATGGTGTCGATGGCGATCGCGGTCTTGCCGGTCTGTCGGTCGCCGATGATCAGCTCACGCTGGCCGCGACCGATCGGGATCAGGGCGTCGATCGCCTTGATGCCGGTCTGGAGCGGCTGCTTGACGGGCTGGCGGTCGACGATGCCCGGCGCCTTGAGCTCGATGCGGCGCGTCTCCTTCACTTTGAGCTCGCCCTTGCCGTCGATCGCCTGGCCCAGGGCGTTGACGACGCGGCCGCGCAACTCGGGACCGACGGGGACCTCGGCGATGCGGCCCGTGCGGCGCACCTCGTCCCCCTCGCCGATGGCGTGCGACTCGCCGAACAGCGCGGCACCGACGTTGTCCTCCTCGAGGTTCAGCACCATCCCGTAGACGTTGTGCGGGAACTCAAGCAGCTCGCCGACGGCGGCGCGCTCGAGGCCGTAGATGCGCGCGATTCCGTCACCGGTGGAGAGCACCGTGCCGGTCTCCCGCACCTCCAGCGACTTCGTGTAGTCCTTGAGTTGCTGGCGAATGATGTCGCTGATCTCTGCGGCGCGAATCGCCATCTGCTCCGTCTCCTTCCGAACCTTCGTTGCGAATTCTGATGCCGGCGTGCCGGTGCGCGCCGGTGCCGCTCTCAGCCCGGCGAAACCTCGCGGGCTATCGAGCGCGCGAGATGCGCGAGCTGCGTCTGGGCGCTGCCGTCGTAGACGCGCCCTTCGATCTCGACCGAGATCCCGGCGATCAGCGTCGGGTCGACGACCACCGACGCGATCACCTTCCTGCCGGCCATCTGCTCGAGGACCACGCGGATCTGTTCGATGCTCGAGTCGCCCAGCGGCGACGCCGCGCGGATCGTCGCCCGCACGCGGCCGAGCGACCGGTCGACCAGCGCCTGGTAGGCCAGCACGATGGACCGGAACTGGTCGAGCCGATGGCGCTCGGCGAGCAGTGAGAGGAAGTTCCGCGACAGCTCGGAGAGGCCGAGCGATTCCGCGAGGCGGCCGACCAGACCGCGGCTCGCCTGGACACCCAGGCTCGGCGACTCGAACGCCGCCCTGACATCGGCGTCGTCGAGCCACGTTGCGATGCTTTCGAGCTCGGTCGCGGTCTCCTCGAGCCGGTTCTGCTCGCCGGCGACGCCGGCCAGCGCGCGGGCGTAGCGCCTGGCGATCGCGCTGGTCACGAGTTCACCCCCGTAAGATTGCCGTCGGCCGCTGCCCCGCGTGTCTCGGTGATGAAGGTCTCGACGAACCGTGCCTGGTCGCTGGCGTCGAGCTTCTGGGAGACGAGCTCGCCGGCGATCTTCGCGACAAGCTGGGCCGCGTCCTCCTGCAGGGTGCGGCGCGCGCGTGCGACTTCCTGGTCGGCGACGAGCTGGGCGTCACGGCGAATGCGGTCGGCCGAGCGCTGCGCCCCGGCGAGCAGGTTGTCCGCCTCGTTGCGCGCGATCTCCAGAAGCTCGTCGCGTGCCCGCGCCGCGTCGGATTCGACGTTCTTGAGCTTCGCCTGGAACTCGGCCTTCAGCGCCTCTGCCTCCGCGTGGGCGCGCGCGGCGGCCTCGAGCGCCTCGACCACGCCGGCGCGGCGCTCCTTCAGATACTTGACGATCGCGGGCCAGGCGAAGCGGTACATGACCGCCGCGTAGATCCCGAAGTTCGCGAAGCCGAGCAGCGTGAGGGTCCACGACGGTCCGTGAGCCTCGCCACCCCCGGCGGCGAGGGCCAGATCGGCCTGGCCGGTCACAACGACCGCCGCGAAGACGAAGAGACGCCGCGGGAAGCTCACGATGCCACCGCGCGGCCGAGGATCTTTTCGGCCGCCAGCCGAGCCAGCGGGCCGGCCTGCTCCTGGAGAGTGGCTCGCGCAGCGGTGGACTCGGTCGCGACACGCGTCCGGACGTCCTCGAGCGTGCGTGCCGCTTCGGCACGGGCCTGCTCGAGGAGCCTGCGCTCGTTGGCTTCGGCCTCCCGGCGGATCTGCTCGCCCGCGGCGCTGCCAGCGTGGCGCGCGCGGTCGAGCGTCGCGGCGAGCTCGTCCTTGAGGGCGCGCGCCTCGGCCTGCATCCGCGTCGCCTCCGCGAGCGCGCCGCTGGTTCGCCTTGCACGCTCGGCGAGCACGGCCTGCGTCGGCTGCAGGACGAGCTTCGACAGGACCATCGCGAACACGAAGAACGCGACGACCATGCAATAGAATGTGATTGCCGGAGGAAGCTCGAGCATTTCGGAAACTTTCGCTGCGGGCCGTGTTGTCGTCGGGGGCTCACCGCGCTCCGGACACAGGGCTGAGCGACGACGGGGAGAGTCCCCGTCTGCGACCCGACGAGCGCGACGAACGTGCGGTTCGTTCGGTGCTACTTGCCTTCTGCCTGTGCCTTGAGGGGCGGGGGCGGCGCCGCTTCGGCGCCGCGGTCGTCCTTGGCGAGCAGCGTCACCTTGCGGTCGCCGCGCGCCTCGGTCGCCCCCATCGAGCAGTGGCCCTCGAAGATCACGCCTTCTTCGATGACGAGGCTCGGCGTGGTGACGTTGCCGTACAGGCGGCCCGGGGCGCGGATCTCGAGCTTTTTCGAAGCCGTGATGTCGCCGGTCACCTTGCCGTGGATGACGATGATGCCGCCGCTGATCTGCGCGTTGACGAGAGCGGATTCGCCGATGAGCAGGGTATCGTTGGCGACGATCTCGCCCTCGACCTGCCCCTCGATCTGGGCCGTTCCCTCGAAGGAGATCTTGCCTGCGAGCCGCGTCCCCTTGCCGAGGAAGGCGGTCTCTCGCGATGTGTCGCCGGGCGCCATGCGCTCCAGAGCCCCGTAGCTCGCCATGTTCTTCGTCCCCTCCCGCTCGTGCGTTTCGGCTGGAGCAGCCAATGGGGTGCCGATCGAGGACGTCGAGGAGGGCCTGGCTGCGGATTCACCAACGTCCTCGGACGTCCTGCCGCGATCCTTCTTGAAGAGAGCCATCCCGTTCGTTCCTGCCTGCCGGCAACTGGCCCGGCCGGGCACGGCCGAGACACACCATGTCGCACGAGCCGGGCGGACGAACTGGTCCGGCTGCGGCTCGCACGCGCCGGCGATCCGGTACCATCAAGCAGAGGGGATGTCAAAAACGTCTGCCGATCCATTAGCGGGCACGATATTCCGGTGATCGAACTCGTGCGCCACCGTCGCTGGCCCGGGGGATCGTCAGCCAGCGCCGTGGGCGAGGCCGCTGCACGAGAGGAGCCGGGCTGCGACCCGGGCGAGGTCGTCGTGCGAGAAGAACGTGATCTCGACCGTTCCCTTGCCGTCCTTGCCGGGGTGAATGGTGACCTTGGTGCCCAGAGCGCGGCTCAGGTCGGATGCCAGGCGACGGACGTCGGGGTCAACGGCGGACTCGGGCTTCGAACGAGCGCGGGCCACCGCCTTCTCGGCGTCGCGCACCGTCAGTCCGCGGGTCACGATTTCGCGCGTGAGCGCGGTCCGCGCGGCTTCGGTCGGTGCCGCGAGCAGGGCGCGCGCGTGGCCCGCGGTGATGCGGCCTTCCTCCAGGTCGCGCTGCACCTCGCCGGGCAGATGCAACAGGCGCAGCGTGTTCGTGATCGCGGGGCGGCTCTTGGCCACGCGTCTGGCGACCTCGTCCTGCGTCAATGAAAATTCGGCCATCAGCGCCCGGTAGGCGCGCGCCTCTTCGAGCGCAGTGAGATCGGCGCGCAGCACGTTCTCGACGATCGCCAGGACGAGGCTCTCGCTGTCGTTCGCCTCCTTGACGAGGGCGGGGATGCGTTCGAGCCCGGCGAGGCGACTCGCGCGCAGACGGCGCTCGCCGGCGATGAGCTCGAAGCGGCCCTGGGGGGTCGTGCGCAGGAGAACCGGCTGCAGGACGCCGCGGTCGCGGATCGACGTCGCGAGATCCTCGATGGCCTGATCGTCGAAGCGCGCCCGCGGCTGGCGCGGGTTCACGTCGATCGCGTCGAGCGGGACCTCCTGCACGACGCCCCTGGCGGGCGCTTCCGGTGCGGCAACCGGGGCCGGTTCGCTTGCCGCGGCGGGGCGGCGCTGGGGCGCGGTCGGAATCAGCGCGCCGATGCCTTTGCCGAGAGCCTTACGCATCGCATCCTCGATAATAACAACGTTTTGAATCACGCCGTCTCATCGCCCGACTCCCCGGCGACCTCTCGCGCCAGCTCGCCGTAGGCGAGCGCCCCGCGAGACGCCGGGTCGTACAGCAGGGCCGGAAGGCCATGGCTGGGGCTCTCGCTCAAACGCACGTTGCGGGGAATCACCGTCCGAAAAACCGTGTCTCGAAAATGTCCCTTTATGTCGTCGGCCACCTGGCGGCAGAGCGTGTTGCGACCATCGTACATGGTGAGCAGCAACCCTTCGATCGCGAGATCCGGATTCAGGCTGTCGCGGACGAGCGAGACGGTTTCCAGGAGTGCTGTCAGCCCCTCGAGGGCGTAGTACTCGCATTGCAGCGGGATGAGAAGGGAGTCGCAGCCCGTGAGCGCGTTGAGCGTGACGAGCCCGAGCGATGGGGGGCAGTCGATCAGAAGGAAATCGTACTGATCCCGCACCCCGGCGAGCGCCTCCCGCAGGCGGCGCTCGCGGTTCTGGACCGAGACCAGCTCGATCTCCGCGCCGACGAGATCGCGGCTGGCACCGACCACGCGCAGGCTGGGAAGCATGGTCGTCCGAGCGGCGTCAGCGGGGGTCACCTGCCCCAGGATGACGTCGTAGGTGGAGGGCTCCTCTTCGGCGAGACGGATCCCGTATCCACTGGTCGCGCTGCACTGGGCATCCGCGTCGATCAGCAGCACGGAGTGGCCGCCGAGCGCGAGGCCGGCGCTGAGGTTCACCGCCGTCGTCGTCTTCCCGACGCCGCCCTTCTGGTTGACGATGGCGATGACGCGACCCATGCGGAAGCAGCGTTGCCTAACAGATTCTCTGCCGGACGGTAAATGGCAGCGACGACATCTCGCAGTGTTTCACGTGAAACATCGAGTCCACACGTCCAGGCGAAAGGCGCGCCCGGCACCTTTCAGGTCGTAGCGATGGACGGTGGGGCCATCGAACGACGAGGCGTGTACTGCACCCACGTCAGGCGGTGAGCCCGGGTTCGGCCCGCGGTACGCGACGAGAAGGCCGCCGGGCCGCACGAGCGGAGCGGCACACGCAAGCAGGTCGCGATCGGCGAGGGTCGCGCGGCTGACGACGACGTCGAATGCCCCGCGACAATCCGCGCGCGCCGCGACGTCCTCGCCGCGCGCCTCGACGACCTCCAGTCCCACGTCGCCCAGGGCGCGGCGAACGCTGCGCAGAAAGCTCGCGCGCTTCTTCCGCGGCTCGATGAGCCACGTCGTCGGCGCGCGTAGAGCGATCGCCAGGGGCACGCCCGGCAGCCCTGCCCCACTTCCCACGTCTGCGATGCGTGGGGCGGCCTCGAGGGCGCTGAGGAGCGGCACGGCCGCCAACGAATCCACGAGGTGGCGCTCGACCAGGGCAAGCCGATCACGCTCGCCGACGAGATTGACGCGTGCATTCCAGAGCTCGAGCTCGTGCAGGAAGCGGCAGAGCGTCGCCACCTGAGCGTCGTCGAGCTGGACCCCGAGCGCCGACGCGCCGGCGCGCAACCGCACCGCCGCATCGTCGCGAGGCTCTGCCGTCGTGCGGGGCACGGTTTCAGGCGGACCGCGTACGTCGCAGGTGCACGCCCAGGAGGGCGACCGCGGCCGGCGTGACCCCGGGAATCCGGGCCGCCTGACCAAGGGTGGTCGGCTGGATCCTGAAGAGTTTCTCGCGCACCTCGGCCGAGAGGCCGGCGATTGCCGTGAAGTCGATGCCGCTCGGCAGCGGGGTCGTCTCCAGGCGGCTACTGCGCGCTGCGATCGCCTGCTGACGGGCGACGTACCCCTCGTACTTCGCGTCGAGAACCAGGGTTCCCAGGATGCGCGGGTCGTCTTCGTCGAGCTCCAGCCCGAGAGCGCGTAGCTGGTCGATGCCGATGTCGGGACGCCGCAGCAGCTCGGCGGCGGTCGCCGGCTGGCGAAGCGGCGCAAGCCCGGCCTGCGCGATCGCGGCGTTGGTGGCGGCCGTCGGGAAGAATCGGCGGGCTGCAAGGGTCTCGCGACCCAACCGCAGGCGTTCCGAGCGGTCCCGCAGCCGTTCTTGCCCCTCCGGGCTGAGCAAGCCGAGCTCGCGGGCGACGCGACCGAGCCGCTGATCGGCGTTGTCTTCGCGGAGCAGGAGGCGGTGCTCGGCCCGCGAGGTGAACATCCGGTAGGGCTCGCCTCCCACCCCGCGGGTCACGAGGTCATCCACCAGAACCCCGATGTAGCTCTCGTCGCGCCCGAAGCGGACGGGCGCTTCGCGACGGACCTTTCGCACGGCGTTGATTCCCGCCACGAGACCCTGCGCCGCGGCCTCCTCGTAACCGGTCGTGCCGTTGATCTGACCGGCGAGGAAGAGACCCGAGACCCGCTTGGTTTCGAGGCTCGGCTGCAGATCGAGCGGATCGACGAAGTCGTACTCGATCGCGTAGCCGGGACGCATGATCTCGGCCTCCTCGAGACCGGGGATCGACCGCACCATGGCGATCTGGGTGTCGAGCGGCAGCGAGGTGGAGAGCCCGTTCGGGTAGATCTCGACCGTGTCGAGCCCCTCGGGCTCGAGGAACAGCTGGTGCCGCTCCTTGTCTGCGAAGCGGACGATCTTGTCCTCCACCGACGGGCAGTAGCGCGGTCCGCGGCTCTGGATCCGTCCGGTGAACATGGGGGAACGGTGCAGCGCCGCCCGGATGATCTCGTGCGTCCGGGGCGTGGTGTACGTGAGGTGGCACGGGACCTGGGGCTGCGTGATGCGCTCGGTCGTGAACGAGAACGGCGTCGGGGGATCGTCGCCGTGCTGGACCTCGAGCCGCGAGAAGTCGATCGTCCGCGCGTCGAGGCGCGGACAGGTGCCGGTCTTCAGCCGCCCGACGCGGAGGCCCAGAGCCTCCAGAGCGCCGCTCAGTCCTTCGATGGAGGCGTCGCCTGCTCTTCCGCCGGGCAGGCTGCGCTCGCCCACGTGGATCAACCCGCGCAGGAACGTGCCCGTGGTCAGGATGACTGCTGCTGCGGCGAATGTCTCGCCGAGAGCGGTCTCGACACCGCGAACGACGCCATCAGTCACCAGCAGGCGCTCGACCGAGCCCTGGCGCAGCATCAGCCCGGGGGTGCTCTCGAGGAGCTGCTTCGCGAACTCGCGATACGCTGCCTTGTCGGCCTGGGCGCGCGTCGCTCGAACCGCCGGGCCCTTGCTCATGTTCAGCGTCCGGAACTGGATTCCGGTCGCGTCGATCGCGCGCCCCATCACGCCGCCCAGCGCGTCGATCTCCTTGACCAGGTGACCCTTGCCGACGCCGCCGATCGCGGGGTTGCAGGACATCTGGCCGACGTGGTCGAGGTTCTGCGTGAGGAGCAGCGTGGAGGCGCCGAGCCGAACTGCTGCAGCGGCCGCTTCGATCCCGGCATGACCGGCGCCGACCACGATGATGTCGTGATGTTTCACGTGGAACATCCCGCGCTGTGAGTACCGGAGGAGGCCCTACTTCCCAATACAGAACTGCCGGAAGATGCGCTCGAGCAGATCGTCGACATCCGTTCTGCCGAGGAGACGCTCGAGCTCGAGCACACCGTCTTGCAGCTCGCAGGCGACGATCTCGAGCCCGGCCTGCGCGGCCAGCGCCGCGCGCGCCTGGCCGACGCCTGCCGCGCAGGCGATGAGCGCCTCGTGATGGCGTGCTCGGGTGACGACGACGGGCTCGCGGCTGGGCTCCAGTGGGCCGTTCGGCAGCGCACGACGGAGGGCCGCGGCGAGCTCGGGCAGCCCCTCCCCCGACCGCGCCGAGACGTCGAGCATGGCTTCGTTCCGAGCCCATGCCGCGGGGAGGTCGGCCTTGTTCCGCACGACGAGCCGACACGGCCCGGCCGACGCGGCAAGGACCGAGGCGTCTTCCTGATCGAGCGGTTGCGAGCGATCGAGGACGACCAGCACGATGTCGGCTGCAGCCGCGACTTCGAGGGTTCGCTCGATGCCGGCACGCTCGACGGTGCCCGCTTGCGACCGCACCCCGGCGGTGTCGCACAGGAGGACCTTGAGGGGGCCGAACGCCGCGGGCTCCTCGATGTAGTCGCGCGTCGTTCCGGGCTGCTCGCTCACCAGCGCCCGCTCGCGACCAAGGAGCGCGTTGAGCAACGACGACTTTCCCACGTTCGGCTTGCCGAGAAGGACGACGCGAATGCCGTCGCGCGCGAGGCGCCCCTGAGCAAAGGTCGCGGCCAGGGCATCGAGCTCGGTCCGCGCGGCGTCGAGCCCGGCGGCGATCTCGGCGTCGGTCTTCGGGGGGAGATCGTCCTCCGGGAAGTCGAGATGCGCCTCCACCAGCGCTCGCAAGTCGACGAGGCGATCGTGAACGCCACGAACCGCACGCGAGAGGCCCCCTTCGAGCTGGTGCCAGGCCGCTTCCCGACCGGCATCGCTCGACGACTCGATGAGGTCGGCGACCGCCTCGGCCTGACACAGGTCGAGCCGACCGTTGAGGAAGGCTCGTTCCGTGAACTCGCCGGGACGCGCGCCACGGGCGCCGGCCACGAGGAGCGCGCGAAGCGCCCGATCCGCGATCAGCACACTGCCGTGGCAGTGGATCTCGACGACGTCCTCGCCGGTGAAGCTGCGCGGCCCCAGCATCGGCAGGACCAGAACTTCGTCGATCGCCTCTCCGGACGCAGGGTCGATCAGCACGGCGATACGCGCACGGTGCGACTCGAGTGCCGGCGGCCCGGAGCTGCCCCGGCGACGCAGCACCGCGGCGGCGATCGAGCAGGCGTTGCGCCCGCTCAACCGGAGCACGGCAACCGCTCCGGTCCCCGGCGGCGTCGCGAGCGCCGCGATGGTGTCGTCGACGTACCCCGGCACCCCGCGCACTCTACCAGACGGACCCCGAGGCGCCGGCGAGACGCCTCACCGGGTCTGCAACAACAAAATGAGTTACCGGACCCGTCGCGCCTCGAGCACGCTTTGCAGGGTCGGCGGGCTCGCTGGACGGTTTCAAGGCCAATATTCAGGAAGGCGAGGCCGGTGGCGCCGAGCGCAGCACGAAGTACTGCTGCGCGATCGTCAGGACGTTGTTCGTGAGCCAGTACAGCGTCAGACCCGCCGGGAACCCGATGAACATGAAGGTGAACAGCAGGGGCATGAACATCATGATCCGCTGCTGCGCCGGGTCGCCGGCGGGTGGCGACATGCGCTGCTGCAGGAACATCGTCGCGCCGAGAAGCAGGGTCAGGACAGGGATGCCGTACCCCATGACGTCGAGGCGCTCCGGCGCCGAAAGGTCGTGGATCCAGAGCACGAACGGCGCGTGGCGCAGCTGGATCGTGCTCGCGAGCAGCTGGTAGAGGCCGAAGAACACCGGGATCTGCAGCACCATGGGCAGGCAGCCACCGAGCGGATTCACCTTGTGGCGCTTGTACAGCTCCATGATCTCGCTGTTCATCTGCTTCGCGTCGTCCTTGTACTTCTCGCGCAGCCGCTGCATCTCCGGCTGGAGCTTCTGCATCTCGCGCATCGACTGGAAGCTCTTCTGCGTGAGCGGCCAGAACGCGATCTTCACCAGGCACGTCAGCAGGATGATGTCGACGCCGTAGTTGCCCGTGAACCGGTGCGAGAGGTTCAGGATGCGCAGCAGCAGCAGGGAGATCGGGCCGAACCAGCCGAGATTCATCGCCCGCGCGAGGTCGTGGCCCGCCGCGTCGAGGTACTTCAGCTCCTTCGGGCCGAGGAACAGCGTGTAGCCGACCTGGGCCGGACCGTCGCCCTCGCGCGGCGTGACGAGCTTGCTCTCGATCGTCGACCCGTGTGCCTTGAGGATGACGCTGCTGGCGCGCTCGGGCGCGGCTGCGGACAGGAAGTAGTGGTCCTCGAAGCCCGTCCAGCCGATCTTCCCGTTGAGCACCTGCTGGCCTTCGATGCTGTCGATGCTGGTCTGGACCAGCTTGCCGTCGACGAGCGCGACCGCACCCTCGAACGCCTGCTGGGTCGCCGCATGGACGCTCTTGGCCCAGAGCAGAGCGACCGACGCGGGCTGGCCGTCGGCCGCCGCGGCGACGAGCTCCTTCGGCAGCGCGCTCGCCCGGGGGGTCTCCACGGACAGCCCGATCGTGTACGAGTCACCACGGAACGTGAGGCGCTTCACCAGCGGCTGCCCGGCGATCTTCGCGGACAGCTCCAGGGTCGCCTCCTCGGAGCCCTGCACCGTGAGACCGTCGCTGCTCGGGTCGTAGGCCACGCGCGCATCCGACCAGACCTGCGCACCGCGCAGCTCGACCCCCATGGGCAGGTCGGTCTCTTCACCGGGCACGACCAGCTCGAGCGGTGGGCTGCCGGGCTCGTTGGTGGTGCGGAAGTCCTTGAGGGCGAAGCTCTTGATCCGCCCACCCGCGGTCGAGAAGACGGCCGAGAACAGATCCGTGTCGACCGTCACGTCGCGGCTCGGGACCGCCGCGGTGTCTGCCTCGACGGCGGCCGGAGCGGTTGACGTCGGTGGGCTCGTCGCGGCGGCCGGTCCCGAGTCGGCGGGGCTCGCGGTCGGGTCCAGATTCGCGGTCGGGGCCGGGAGCTCCGGCGGCGGCGCCTGCGGCAGCCGCTTCAGAACCAGCTCCTGGTAGAGAACGATGATCAGCACCGAGACGGTGATGAAGGTGATCGTGCGGCGATCCATCAGGCGTCGCTCCGGGACGAGTGGGCCAGCGCGCCGGCCCGACGGTGGGTCGGCTCCGGCACCGGGTCGAATCCGGAGCCGCCGAGGGGATGGCAGCGCGACAGGCGTCGCAGGGCGAGGAGCGAGCCGTGCCACGGTCCGTGCAGGGCCAGCGCTTCCCGCGCGAACTCCGAGCAGCTGGGTGCGAAGCGGCAGGCCGGGCCGACCAGCGGTGAGAGCGCGAGCTGATAGCCGCGGAGCAGGGCCCGCAGCAGCCTCGCCACGAGCGCGCTCATCATTGCGCCGGGCCGGCCTCGGTCGAGCCGCGAGGCCCCGCCTCGACCGACCGCCCGATGGCGTGCAGCGCCGGGACGATCTCCGCGGCGGAGGCGTTCGTCCCCAGCGGGCCCGCGCCATTGCGGGCGATGACCACCACGCTGGTGCCGCGCGGCAGGGTGTCGCCGTGGCTGCGGAACGTTTCCCGGACCGCGCGCTTGACCCGGTTTCGCACCACCGCGTTGCCGATCTTCTTGGTCACCGTGATCCCCAAACGCGGCGGGCCGTCGCCGGAGCGCGCATACACGACCAGGAAGTGGCGGGTGGCGACTCGGCGTCCGGCGTTCTGGATCTGCAGGAACTCCCGCCGCTTGCGAACGCGGGCCTGCTTTCCGAAAGCGCACGTCCGGGAGCCCGCAATGCTCCCGTGCTCCGGGCTCAACCGGGCTGCTTGGCCGGGATCGAAACGGTCAGCCGCTTGCGCCCTTTGCGGCGGCGACGCTTGATGACCTGACGCCCGGTCGGGCTTGCCATCCGCGCGAGAAAGCCATGCGTTCTCTTCCGCCGCCGGTTGCTCGGCTGATAAGTGCGTTTCATTGGTTTCGCCCGTTTCGATTCAAGAGGCTCGAGGGCAGGTCATACCCCGAGCGCGAGGCAAGCGGCGAAAGAACCATGCGCGTTGCGCGCTGTCAACGCCGCCGCCCGATCCTTGCCGCTGCCCGACCCTCAAGCCGCGGCGGCAGCGTCGGCCTTCTTCTTCTGGTGATCGGCGCAGTGCCCCTTGTCGGTCTGCTTCTTGCGGCAGCCCTCGCTGCGGCAGGTCTTGTAGCGGGCCTTGGGCATCTTGCCCTCGCGCCACAGCTTGTAGTGGCGCGAGCAGTAGCCCTTGCCGATCGCGTCGTTCTGACAGGATTCTGCCTTGCACGTTCCCTTTTTCGCCATCGTCGACTCCCGTTCAGCGACCCGATCAGCGCGCGAATTCCCGCTTGGGCTGGCGCGTCATCAGGTCGACCATGGCCGCCCGCGGCGTCTTGTCCTCGAACAGGAGGCTGCGCATCTGTGCGGTGATCGGCATGTCCACCTGATGCGTACGGGCGAGGTCGTCCACCGTCAAGGTGTTGCGCACGCCCTCGGCCACCTGCTGCATGGAGCCCAGGATCTCCGACAGCTTCTCCCCGCGTCCGAGGCGGACGCCCAGCGAGCGATTTCGCGATAGCTCGCCCGTGCAGGTCAAGACGAGGTCGCCCAGCCCGGCGAGCCCCGTCACGGTGAGCGGATCGGCCCCGAGCTTCATGGCCAGGCGGTTCACCTCCGCGAGGCCGCGGGTGATGATCCCCGCGCGGCTGTTGTGCCCGAGGCCCAGGCCGTCGCTCACGACGATCGCCTCGTCGCGCATGTACGCTGCCGCGCGTCCTCGTCTCGCGCACGGCGTGCGAGGGCACGGCGCACACGAGGAGCTGGCTCCCGGCGCGCACCGCTTGCTCGAGATCCGCCGTCGGGCTGAGCGGCGCCGGCAGGTGAACGCCCGGCAGGTAGCGCCTGTTCTCGCGCGTCTCGCGCATCTCTCCGGCGCTCGCCTCGTCGCGCCCCCACAGCGTCACCGCGTGGCCCCCGCGAGCGAGCTGGATGGCGAGCGCCGTCCCCCACGAGCCCGCTCCGATGAACGCAGCTTCGATGGCGAGACGGTTGGCACGAGCAGCCGGCGCGAGGCAAGTCGGCCTCGGTGAGGACGTCAGTCCGGCGCGCCTGGCAGCCGGATGCGGCCAGCATCCACTGCGTGAGCGGCGCACAGGGCGCGCGCGGCTTCGGCGAGCTCGTGGAAGCGACGCGCGTCGAGCGCCCCACAAGCAAAGAAGTCGTGCTCCAGGCGGGTCGTGCCCGCAAAGTAGCGGTACCGGTCCTGTACGAGGCTGAACCCGAGGTACTGGTACTCGTAGAGCGCCCGCACGAGCTGCCGCCAGAGCTGCGCCGGTGGGTACTCGGCGGCGAGCGGCCGCACGTTCTGCCGGACGTAGGCCTCGCGCTCCGGAACCGACAGGAACGGAAAGCCGAGCAGGTTCGAATGGTAGTCGGGAAGCCGGCTGAGGAAGATCGCCGCGAGCGCGGGCCCCGGGCCTCCGTCGCGCGACAGCAGCCGGAGGTCCGCAGCGCAGCGTTCCCGGACCTGGCGTGGCGCGCGCGCGATGGTCTCGTCGAGCAGCCGTGCGAGGTCCTTGACGAGGCGTTGCCAGGCCGTTTCGTCGAGGATCCGCGGGACCAGTCCGCCGTCGACCGCGAGGTGGGCCCACTCGTGGATCGTCCTCGCGCCGAGCATGGCGCGGGCGAACGGCAGCGATGGCCCGGCGAGCCGCTCGATCCCGGGCTCGTCGAGGTTGTAGGCGATCAGCCGCCGCTCGACGTCGAGGTAGGCGTATCCGGACTGTCCGGTCGCGGGGTCCGGCGCGGGCAGCGAGGCCGGGTCAGCGAGCGCCCCGAGGAAGCGGCGCGTGTGTTGCGCCACCACCTCGAGGTCCGCGTGGACGTCGCGCAGAACCGGGCGCGACGCGGCTGCCAGCCGCGTCCGGAGCGCGTCGGTGCGCGACGGGGCAGCCGGGTCCCACAGCAATGCGCCGCGCCGCTCGGTCACCAGCAGCGGCGGTGCGTCGCCGGCGAGCCACGCGCAGATCTCGTCGGCCGTATCGCCGTCCGCGCCGCGGAAGCGCGCGTGGTACCCGGCGAGGGCGGCGCTCGCGGCGTCGCGACACTCGGCCACCAGCCGCTCCGGAAGGTCCTCGCGCGCACGCGGCACCAGCAGCCCGGTGTGCGGGATCGACCGGTGGGTGCCCTGGCGCGGTGGCCGGAGCCGCACGTGGCGCAGCTCGCGCAGCCACGGAACGGCGTCGGCGATCGCGCGGTACGCGGCGGCGTCGGGACGGGTCGATGCGTGCGCGGCTTCCCGGAACGCCCGGCGCTCGCGCTCGCTGCGCTCGAACCACCAGGGCGCCAGGTGCACCGCGACGAGCGTCACCTCTGCGGTCTCGGCCATGCGCTCGCCGTGCGCCAGCAGGTACGCGACGAGCTCGGGGTGCGAGCGCTCGGGATCGACGTCGCACGCGTAGAGCGTCCACGTGCTGGTGTTGAGCAGCGACGCATAGGGTCGGACGGTGTCGGCCTCGTGCACGACCGCGATGTTGCGCAGCCGTGGGGGGCTCAGGTCGCCCGAGCGTCGGGCGAGCGAGTCGAGCCGCTCCCAGTAGAGCGCAAACCCCTCGTCGAGAAGTGCCACGCGCTCCGGCGACCAGCCGGGACGCGCGGCGAGCTGCGCTGCGAACTCCGGGAGAAATCCCTCGGGCCCGAGCTGCTCGATCGGCACCAGCGACACGCGCGGATCGAGGAACCAGAAGTCTTCGAGCATCAGCGTGCGACCGGCGCCCCGTGCGCATCGCGAGAAAGGGGAGCGCCGCGACCCCCGGGCGGACAGCATCGTGCTATGAGGAAGTGGTGGTGCTCCGACGAGCCAGGCGAGGCGGCCAGATCGCCGTCCGCGACATGTCCGCGAGCGACGTGCTGCGCGTCGCCGAGATCTTCCGCGACGCGTTCAACGACGTCTACAGGAGCCGTGGCTTCGGCCCCGTCGTCACCGACGATGCGGTCGGGGCGGCCATCGCGGGAACCTACCGCGACCTCGATCCCGGCGGCTGCGTGGTCGTGACGGTGGACGGCGAGATCGCCGGCAGCGGCTTTCTTCACCCACGGGGCAAGACCGGCGGCGCCGGGCCGATCACCGTGTCGCCCGCGTTTCAGGGGATCGGTGCCGGGCGCGCGCTGATGGACGAGATCGCAGCGCGCAGCGACGCCGCCGGGATCACGTCGCTGCGTCTCATCCAGGACGCGTTCAACGAGGTGGCCTATGCGCTCTACGCGGCCGCCGGCTTCGTGGGTCGCGAGGTCCTGTTGCGCGCCAGCTTCCGGAGCCGGCGCCTGGCGCGCGCCGGCAGCGACGTCCGCCGCGCGCACCGCGGTGACCTCGCGCGCATTCGCGCGATCGAGAACGATCTGCTCGGCATCGACCGGCCCCAGGATCACCAGCTGCTTCTCCGGCTCGGCGAGCTGTTCCTCGCGCCGGACGGGATGCTGGTGCGGGTCGTGCGCGGCAACGTGACCGTTCTCGGCCCGCTGGTGGCGGGATCGCTCCACGGGACGCTGGCGCTGATCGCCGCGGGAACGACCGACCTGCCGCCGCACAGCGACGTCCGCCTAATGGTCCCCGCGCGCTGCGACGACCTGGTGCGCGAGCTGCTCGTCGACCACGGGCTCGAGATCCACTCGCTCTGCACCTACATGGTGCGCGGCGCGTGGCGCGACGCTCGCGGCTACTACGTCCCGACGCTCTTCCCCGAGTCGGGTTAGGCTCGGGGCGTCGGCGTCCGGCCGTCCGGACCCGCCGCTCGGCCGGTGGACGCGCCGCATGGTGCCGAGAAACGTGCCGACGTCCACGTAGCCGACGAGCCGGTCGACCTCGGCACCCCCTGCACCGAAGAAGATGATCGTCGGCACGCCGACCACGCCGAACTCGGCCAGCAGCGCGTCGTTGCGCGGGCTCGACTCGGTGACGTCCGCCTCGAGGGTCGCGAAGCGCTCGGCCTCCCGGGTGACCTCGGGGTCGACGAACGTGATGCGCTTCATCTCGATGCAGGGCAGGCACCAGTCCGCGGCGAACTCGACGATGGCCGGACGTCCTGCCGCGCGCGCGCGCGCCAGCGCATCGGGGGAGAGCGGCTGCCAGCGGATGCCGTCGCGGGCCTGCGCGCTCGGCAGCGCGACCCAGATCGCGAACAGCACCGCGAGTGCGCCGAACGCCCGGCGTCCCAGCGCGAACCAGTGCATGCCGCGCGCCGAGCGCTCGAGAAAGCCGAGGTAGAGGCCCGCTGCCGCGAGGTACAGGGGAACGACGACGCGCAGCAGGTCTTCGTGCAGCAACGGTGACAGGAAGTAGAGCGCCATGCCGAGCAGGAGTGTGCCGAACAGCCGGTTCACCCACGCGAGCCACTCGCCCGAGCGCGGCAGGCGCCGGATCGCACCGGCGGCCGAAGCGAGCAGCACGTAGGGCAGGCCCATCCCGAGCCCGAGGGCGAAGAACAGCAGGAAGCCGAGCCACGCGTCGCGTTGCGTCCCGACGTACACCAGCAGGCCGAGAATGACCGGTCCGATGCAGGGCGCTGCGACGACCCCCATGGTCAGGCCCATGAGAAACGCGCCGCCGACGCCGGCCGACGCACCGCCGACGCGGTTGACCAGCGTCGACGGAGCGCGGATCTCGTAGAAGCCGAAGCTTGCCCCGGCGAGCACGGTCATCACGAGGGCGAGGCCGACCAGCACGGCCGGGTGCTGCAGGGGCGCGCCGAAGAGCCCACCGAACAGCGCGGCGCTCACGCCCATCAGTGCGAACGTGAGGGTGATGCCCAGCACGTACGCGCATGCCAGAGGAAGTGGCCCGGTGCTGCGCTCGCCTGTCTGGCTGCCGAAGTAGCCGATCGTCACGGAGACGAGCGGGTAGACGCACGGGGTCAGGTTCAGCGTGAGGCCGAGGAGCAGCGTCACCAGCAGCGCGGCCGGAAGGCTTGCTCCGGCGAGCCACCGGGTCAGCAGAGACGGGTTCGGGTCGCGCGCGATCTCGAAGCCGGGGGTGTCGCTGCCGCCGGCGGCCGCAGCGGCGCCTGCCGGCTCATCTGCGGCCACCGTTGCGCGCGCCGTCGCGGGCGGCAGGCAGCGTTCGTCGTCGCAGGCCTGGTAGCGCAGAGTCAGCTCGACGGGCGAGGTCGGGAGAGGCCGCGCCCGCGCCGTGATCTCGAATGTCCCGGCGTAGACGAGCAGCGCCTTCTCGCCGGCAAAGGAGAACGTCTGCCTCTGTGGCTCGGGGTAGGCGGGCTCCTCGAAAGAGACGCCGGAGGCCTGCAGCGTGAGCACCGTCGGAATCAGGAACTCCTCGCCGGGCCGGTGCGCGTTGACGTGGAAGCCGGCCTTCACGGCCACCGACGCCACCACGCGCGCCGTCCCGTCGCCGACGGGCTCGATCCGGCCGGACAGCTCCGCGATGCCGCCCGCCGCGAGGCTCGGGTCGGCCGGCAGCCCGCAGGCGGCCACGACGGCGAGCAGCAGGAAGGCGCACCGGCCTGCGGCCCGGTGGCGGGGCAGGTCGTTGCGGTGGCGGAAGGGCCGGGATAGGGACGACCGTCGCATCGGATCAGCACCAGAGGATAGCACACATGCCCCGCTCGTTCCGCCCGACGTTGCTCGCCCTTGTCGCCGGACTGGCCCTGACCCTCCCGTCCCCGGCATCCGGCGGGGATCGCAGCGGCCTCCAGGAACTCGCGTTCACGACGGCGTACGGATTCTCGGACCGGGACCGCATCGAGGTGATTCCCTTCTACGCGCGCTTCGCATGGCTCTTTCCGGACGTCATCGACGAGCCGCTGGCGAACGTGAATCTGAACCTCAAGTGGTTCCTCGAGCCCTGGGTGGCGGGTGTGACGTCGCCGAAGCAGAACGCGGTCGAGTTCGGAATCACTCCGATCGGCCTCAAGCTCGAGTACGACGCGGGTCAGCAGGTCGTGCCGTTCCTCATCGCCGGAACGGGTGTGATGTACACGGGGCTCGGCGGATACGACCTCAGCGGACCCTTCGAGTTCGCCTCGTTCGGCGGTGCGGGCATCGAGCTCTTCCTGACCGACCAGCTGGCGATGAGCTTCGCGTGGCGCTGGCGACACATCTCGAACGCGGGCATCGAGGAGCCGAACCGCGGCCTCGACACGCAGTTCGTGATGGTCGGGCTCGACTGGTTCCCGAAGCGCTGACCGCCGGCG